>Ga0181349_1000002_pt1 | contig 195833 bp, 200 predicted proteins | sample Su13VDMM110SD_FD_130106 | JGI IMG/M metagenome (GOLD analysis project Ga0181349, IMG submission 130106) | Freshwater viral communities from Lake Michigan, USA - Su13.VD.MM110.S.D | ecosystem: Environmental > Aquatic > Freshwater > Lake | place: USA: Michigan | collected 2013-07-16 | reverse complement strand
CTTCCTTAGATCAAGGGTGTTATTTTGAGATCCAAGGAAGATATTTCCTTGAGATCATCCATCCCCTCGATGATATTATTTTAACTTGTTTTTTTATAAAAAACACCACTCGACCCTGAAGAACTTGTGTTAAGATCTGAGAATGAGATAAGATAAGAAGGATGGCGCATCTCGCGCTCACTGTATCGCGCGCTTACTGTATCGCGCGCTCAACGTGTCTTGTGCTCACTGTGCTCTACTTGTCTCGCGCTCACTGTGTCTCGCGCTCACTGTGTCTTGCGCTCACTGTGCTCTACTTGTCTTGCGCTCACTGTGCTCTACTTGTCTCGCGCTCACTGTGTCTTGCGCTCAGCTGCAAGCGTGCCGCATCTCACGCTCAGCTGCAAGCGTGCCGCATCTCGCGCTCAGCGTGCTCTTTCTTTCAGGTCTTTCTCCCTTTCCCTTCGACCCTGCACCCGGACAGGGGGAGGGGGTGTTGTCCCCCCTCCCAGGATCACCTATTCAACTTCGTAGACAGTATACTGAAGCTTGTCAGAGTCAGCGTCCAGGGACCGTTCGAGCAGGTGATCGAACTCTTCATCACCGAAGGCCTCCCAGGAAGGGCCGTCGTGGGTGGAGCTCTCAATTTTATTGACGAGATCCAGGATCTCGCCCCAGGTACCGTGCCAACGGTGGACTTCGCCGTCGACCTCCTCCTTGAGGCCGGAGCCGCGGATGACCTCGAGCATCTTGTTGTAGTGGCGCTCATCGGTGATCATGTCCTCAGCGGACTCCTCGATCTTGTAGATCTCCCAGGCATGGAAGTAAGAAGAGAGAGAAGTGGCAAGACAGAACATCATAATGATCTTCCTTGAACCAAGGATTTTATTTTGAGATCCAAGGAAGATATTTCCTTGAGATTTCTTTTTATTCCTTGATGAGATTATTTTAACTTGATTTATTTTGAAAAACACCACTCGACTCTGGGGGGGAGTGATTAAATGGGTTCGGTGTGGCGGGGAGCGCCCCGGGCTATGATAAGAAGGCAAAGAGCGCTAGTGGGGGCCCTTGCCGCAGGGTGTGCAGAGCTGTGCAGAGGGCTAGTAGGGGGCTGTCTGCGAGCTGTGCAGAGCGCCCCAGGCCCGCGCCCCAGGGGCGCGCCAGGCTCCCCGCCAGCCCACCGGCGGGCCCTGGTAGCACAGGCACCCCCTTAGTGCTCTCTTACTTCTCGGGAACTTTCCAACAACTTTTACTAAACATGCGACCCACCAGCAGCACTTTTTCCATTTACTAAAAATATAGGCAACCGTAAATGGCTAAACTTGGTCAAGTCCCAAAAATTTCTATAATTACAACATAATTAGCAAAAAGGAGTAAAGTTATGCAAATTAGCAGAATTAAGCTTAGACGTCTTATTAATGAAATTGTAGATTCTGTTTCGGGTAAGATAAAAGTCTATCATACGTTTGGAGAAGACAGACATACTGGTCTTGAAGGCGTTGGTGCTGCATTGTCAAAAAATCAAGTTCTTGACAGAGTTAAGACAATTATGACAAAAGGATTTTTACCAACAGCGGGGCTTTTTGGAAATGGATTGTATGGTTATGATGCAGATACTTTTAGAAGTTTATCTGAAGCCGGTAAATACGGAAACTACGCTTTAGAATTCGAAATTAAAGATTTTAGCAGATATTTAGTCTTTGACTACGAAAAATCAAGAAAGGTAAAAGGAAAAAATTACAGACTTATAAATCAATTTAAGTCTATGGGCATTAATCCAGAAACTGTACTCTTTACTCGCACAGAGACAAGTGGACTGGGTGCAAGTTTATCATTTATAGAAAATAAAGTAACTGCAAGAGATTTTTCTAATGATGTGGACATGTATAATGAAGAAGGTGATTTCGTTGGCAACGACACACTTATGGAAGATGTTTCAGCTTTAACAAATAACAAGCATCTAAGAATACATGGTTGCTTTATAAATAATTTCTTTGTTTGTTGGAATTTAAAAAGTGTTATTTTGACTGGATATTGCGATGATACTTTTATAGGAGAAGTTAAACCGCTTCCTAATATCGCTATGCAATGATAAAAAGTAAAAATCGCGCCGCAAATGCGGCGCGTTTCTTTTTTTCACACAAAAATTTCCGGAGAAGTTTTTCAAAACTTTTTGGAAACATGCGATCAGCTGTAAAGAGCATGACGGGGCGGAGCAAATCAAGCGGAATTCATCTTATTTTTATTTTTTAATCATAATCAGAATATGTAAGATAAGAGAAAGGAGTTCCTGTGGACATTAAAAAATTATCAATATTAGAAATCAGAAAATTGGTTGAAGTCTTTATTAGAGATGAGTCCGGAAAACTTGATAAAAACACAGCAAAATGGAATCTCGCAGAAGTCAAAATTCGCGGTGCTAAAAAACTTAGAGGGCGCATATGAAATTAACCAAAGCGCAACTTAGAAAACTTGTTTGTTCAAATCTTTTAGAAGCTCCTTTGATGGATATTTTGCCGTTTAAAAACAAACGTGATACAAGCTCAATTGATAGTTCTGCCCCATCAGTAGGCTACAAACTTCCTTCAAGGATGAAAGGAACTGAACAAGAAAAAAGAAAGAATTTTGCTGATGCTGCGAAAGTTTTTCTTGCAGATTCGAAAGACAACTGGTACATCGTTGTGCTAAAAAACGTTGGATATTATGTTGACCTTCCTTATGATACAATAAAATCTCCTGAATTTTTGCAGTGGATGAGTTCCTTGAACATTCCTAAAGGCTCTAAAATTCTTGTTGTTGGACAAAGATCTGTGAAAGGAGATTATAAAACCCCTGAATGGCAGATAGTTCACGACATTATTGGGCACACAATCGAATCGTATTGTTCACAAAAAATTACATTGTTGAAAAGACAATCTTTAGTACAAACAAAAATCTATACGTTCCTTGCAAGATATATAGATTTGCATTCAACAACGACTTGGACAACACTGCCAGATGAGTTTAAGATTGCAAAAAGCAGTGTTTCTGATAGAATGCCAGATATTTTTGCTGCAATCTTTGCAAATAAATTTAACAGACAAAAAGCGGTTTCTTTGCTGAATTCAGTTGATGAACCGGGAGAAGAGCTTTGCAGCGCGCTTTATGATCTTGTCGAAGAATGGAAAAAGTCAATTCCGTATGACGAGCCCACAGTGATATATCCATTTGGAGATTTAAATTTTTAAAGATGTTTAAAGATCAGGATTTTTATGATGGGATGAATTTGGCATGAATTTGAAAATGTAAAAATGCTATCGTAATGCTATCGTAATGCTATCGCCGATGTTCTCTACAGCTAGTGAATCGCAGTGTTAAGTTGCGCGCCGCGGTGGGAGTGGATCGAAAATTGTTTTTCTTTTCTCCTTTTTAAAGATACTTATTTGTGTTGTTAGAGGTAGTTTATGAAACTTTCTGAAGTGCAAGTTCGTCAAGAGATTCGGAGCCAAATTGTGAAACTTCTTAAAGAAGCCCGCGGGTCGATTGAAGTCGACGTGCTGATGAAAGCTTTGGCTCGACTTCCGGATACCCTTAGGTCTGCATTTCCAGGTGTCGGGTACAGTGTTGTTAGAGGAAGAAAAGAGATTCGCCCTTTTGATTTTATCCAAGAATTCGTTAGGTATCCGCCTATTTTTTCAATAGGCTCTGAGGTTAAATTTGGAATGCACCTGGGAGATTCTTATCGAAATCTGCTTGTTTCAAAAGAAGATCTTGACGCCGTCATTAAATTTATTGGAGAGTGGCTTTCTCGAAGAGGTTGGTATGTCTTTTCCTCAGGCCTTGGAGACATGGGTGAAAGACTAAGTATTTCTGCGCTACCTAAAAATAACCCTTATGTTGCCTCGGGTGATTTCATGTATCACCTCACAGACCTCTCTTCAGTAGAAAGCATTAAAAAAAGAGGCCTCGTGCCTCGTGGAAATGTCGAGCGTGGATTTCCGCCCCGGGTTTATCTCTTTACAAATGAAGCTGCGCTTAATAGTCAGGTCGAAGAAAATCGTGAGGCTTGGTCTGAGTCAGGTTTTAGATGGAATCCTACACTAACAAAGACACCTGACGTTGCTGTTGTTGTTTTAGATCCTCGGGCTTTTCGGAAAGGCACAAAATTTGAAATAGATCCCGAGTATTATGGTGATGAAGGGTATGTTTATACTAAATCTCATATTCCGCCTGAAGCAGTTGTTCAAATTAAAAATCTATCAGGAAATTAAAAATGAAAATTAAAGAGTCACAGTTAAGAAATTTTATTAGACAACAATTAAAAGAAATGGCATATGCAGGTCGACTAAGCCCGCAAATATCAGGCGAAGATAGTTTTAGTCAAATTGCAGATTTGTTTGGCTATGAAGATCCTCCTAATCCTGATGTTGTAAAAAAATACGCCATGTCACAAACATTTGAAAGACTTGCAAAGAAGCACTTTGCAAATATCCCGTGGAATGTTTGGTTTGCACCACTAATTGGAACATATTATGAAGCTGTAGTAGATTCTGATGCTGGAAGTAGAGCAATTTTAGAACCGCTAAATCCTAATGGAATTTCAAGACTTAAGAGTCTCGGATATGAAATTCCTGAAAATATTGGTCCTGATGATGTTGTTATTCTTTACACCTCATCTATAATGGATAGAGGTTTTATTGCAACTCCATGGATGATTATTCATTCAATATTTGATAATAGTAATATTGGAAATTTTAGCAAGACATATGTTGATAAGATATATCCACTATTAACATATAATAATAATACTCCTCACGCAGGGACAGAAATATTAGATAGTGATAATTTTTACAACAACTGGAGAGGTGCGCTTACTATGAGATCTGCAAGAACTAATGCGATCACCGACCTCGATGCTTTTGCTGAAATTATGTGTCAAGAGCTTCTAACAAAAAGCGGTTTTACAATTAATGACAGAGGTGCTGAACAGGAATATATTGATGCGCTTTATGCTTTGAAGCCCGTTATCAAACAATGCGCAAAGGAGTTTAACTCAAGCATCAGAGGAAAGCTGATTATAACTGCGGTTAATTAAATTCATCATTAAATCGGATAAACTATGAAATTAAATGAATCACAGTTAAGAAATTTTATTAGACAGCAATTAAAAGAAATGGCATATGCCGATGGACTTGGTTCTGAATTTACAGGTAACATACCTGGCGAAAACTGGCAATACACTTACTTTATGAATGAAGTTATAAAAGGAAATGCAAGAATATACTTTTTGCCATCAGATCTTACTCTTATTCATAGAACTAAAAATCTTGATTTAACTTATGACAAATTAGACCCGCTTGAAATTAGAAAAACAAAACAAAGTAAAAGAAATTCATCTCCTAAGATTGGGATTTATGCGTATAACATAGAAGATGATGTGCCAGGATTCGAAAACAATTACGGAGAAAATGAGATAACCTTCGCTATGCCTGCTGGCACAAAAGTTTTGGATCTTACATCACTAGCGAGAGGAACATCAGCCAGAATAAGCATGGAAACAGCGAAACAATTGATTTCAAAGGGTATCGATCTTGTCACTGGTTTTGATGTGTTAGGACCTCAAGAATGGGCTGTTTTAAGAAAACCTGGTACAACTTATTAGCAAGCAGTCAGATTTGTTGTAGCGAACTTGAAAATTTTTCAAAGATTTAAACTGTTGAGAACAAAGAGTCTGATCTGCATATTTAATCTCAAGGAGATAAAATGAGTCTTTCAAGATCACAAATTAGAAAGTTAGTATTAGAAGAGTTGATCACTGCTGAAAAGCGAGAGTCAGAGATTAAAGAGTTTTCAAAAACAAAGAGCGGCAAGCGTGTCATTCAAGCCGGCGCTAAAATGAAATCTTGCTCTTCAGAAATTAGAGAAGTTGCAGATGATCAAACAGGAAGCATGAGAAATACGCTCAATAGAATCGCCGAGTTTGTAGATAAGATTGGCTCTTCTCTGTCAGGATTAGACTCTGTCTCAGAGGGCACAAGCGTTACTGAAAACTTTCCAACTGTTTCAGAGTTAAAACAGCTTGTTAAAGACATCAGAAGACTTGAAGAGTAATAGCTTGCGCCTAAACAAGGACAGAGGTTCTTATGAGTGAAAGAGACGATCGCAAAGTTAAAGGTGGATGTATTCCTGTTCGTAGAAAGATTGCATCGGGTGGAAAAGAAGGCACTTATGCTGACACCAGAACCGGTGGCAAGCAAGCATATCTTGCTTTAAAAGAAAGAAAACCTCCAGGATCAGCTGGCGGTTGGACAAAGAAGAATTGCATTTGCTGTCATAAGTGTAAAAATGACAGATCGGCACCCAATGGATTTGTCTGCATGAATCCGTCCCACCTCTACTGGGGATCTAAGGCAGATAACACTTATGATCAAAACAGAGGTAACGGCTGGGCTGCTGAAAATAAAAAGTCATTAAAAGAAGACGCAAATTTTAAAGGAGACAAAATTATGAAAATATCGAGATCTAAACTGAGAAGCATTATTAAAGAAGCTTTTTCACAAATGATGATGAGTGATGAAGAGTTGATGAATGTCGCCGCTGAATATTCATTAGGTATGGATCAAACCGGAGAGTTTATTTCATTGGTCAGAAGTGGCATGTTAGTTAGTAATGCATTGGCTTCTGTTATGGGTGATGATTCATATGAAATGGACATGTATTCATATGACAATGAAATGAATCCTGACTATTATGGATCAGATGAATTTTAATCAGTAGATCGATCCTTGAATTGACATAATAGAATCTTCATCGTTTGTGTCCGTAAATCCGAGGGCGTGTCCTAATTCGTGCTGGATTAGGATTACGCTGTCATTAAATCTCTCCTGAATGTAGATAGAGGATCTTGTGATCACTTTAATCTTAGGAGAGATTTTTTCGCTTTTGATGAATCTAAAAGCTTCGCCTGCGTGATCTTCAGGAAGTTGATCGCCGAGGTAGATTGCGATTTCGCCGGGTAGAGGATCTTCGGCGCAAGACTTTCTCCGAATTGAGCCAATTTTTTCGCCGCGGGATTTCCAGTAATCAACTGCTTTTTGCACAACTTCTGTTTCAATTACCAAACCGTCGCAAATAATTACTTGTGGTGTTACTTCTTTCCACTTAGCAACTCTTAGATGCTCAAGGTTTTCAAAACTTGCGTCTGCAGTCAGAAGTAATACGGATAAGAAAAAGTTCATCACACTCTCCTACTTATAGTGTATATTATAAGCAAGGAGATTTACAAATGCACTCATTTGAAAGTTATAAGTCAATAGTTGTGCCAATCGGTGGAAGAAATTATATTCTTTATGTAGCTGATGATGATGATAAGCGAAGGAGAGGTTTGTCAAAAATTGCTCGTATTGGAGCTAATGAGGGAATGCTTTTTACTTATCCGCACCCCGTGCTTCACTCATACACAATGAGAGAGACTCGATTTCCGCTGCGGATCATCTTTATCGATCAGCACTTTAAGATCGTGGATGAGTTTGACGCGGCAGCAGGCCAAATAGAAGAAGTCAGACCGAAGTCTGACTTCAAATTTGTGATTGAGGTTTTAGGGCGTTAGATTAGTATCTGCCCCAGTATCTCTCACGAATTAGAGTTCCGTGTGATTTTCCGTATGTGACTTTGGATTCATTTACATATTCTCCATTTCCGCCTATTTTATATTCTGGGTTTAGGCCTTCAAGCATTCTTTTAACATCATTGACAAGAACAGAAAAAGATTCTGTTTCTGGCTTTGCATCTTTCATATTTTTGGTCATAGGTCCCTTTGCAAGTAGGAAGCTTATCTTCTCCGCTGGTGCTGCTCCAGCAGTACCAAAATATCTTAAAAATTTAATTGATTCGTTTTTGCCTCCAAAGACTGTTGTAAGTGCTTTACGAAGATCATTATCTCCAGCTTCATTTGCATTTCTTGATTTTATTTTATCAAACAATCCTGTTTTCCATATCTCATAAATTCTGGAATGAATTCTTCTCATATCTTCTGCACCTACAGTAGTTTTATCAGCAAGCGCTTTTGCTGATTTAAATTTTGCTGCATTTGTAGGGTCAATTTCATTAGAAGCATCTGATTCGTCTGATGAAGATTCGTCTGATGAATCAGATGCTTCTAATGAAGATTCTTCAGGTGTATCATCGCTTACAGTGACTTGTGCGTTTCCTGTTTCTTTTTCTTTTAAATACTCAATCAAACCTTGAAGCGTAGGTGCAACTTTTAGTATAGGTGCCATCTTGACCCACGAATCTTGTGGGTTTTTTACACCAAAAACAGTCATAACTTTTTCCATTGCTGGATCCATTTCTCTAGAATTCCAGAAACCATTTACTTGTAATTGAGTATCACCTTCAGCAAGAAAAGAGTTTAAAAGTCTTTGCACTTGTTTGATCTTATCGCTAGGTGGTTTAGATGGTTTTTTGCTGGCAGCGGCTGGTGCTGCTGGTGCTGGTGCTGGTGCTGCTGGTGCTGGTGCTGATGCTGCTGGTGCTGGTGCCGACGCTGCCTTTTTTGCTGCCTTTCTTTCTTCCTTTTTTTCTTTGCGTTTGTTGCTATTTGCTTGCTCTCTCAGCACTGTTTCAAAGATCATCTTTCTCAACTCATTTTTGCTTATTTTCATAAATTTTCTCCAAATAGAAATCGATTAAACATACTTAAATATAACTTAAACCCTGAATATTCGCTCTAAAAATGATCACTCAAATAATTATTGCTTGGATCTGGAGTCATATTTTAGAATATGTTGCACACAAGTATCTGCTGCACAATCGCCACAGATTTTTCTTTGCTTTTAAAAACCACTTTCAGAAGCACCATCGAGCCGCGCGAAAAAATCAAATGTACGATTCAGGTTATAGATCAATTTTTTCATCGCGATTTGAAATTCAATCGCTTGTTGTGACAGCACTCATTCACTTGCCTATCGTCTTCTTTTTTCCTGCTGGATATTTAACACTGCTCGTGTCTTTGGTGTCTTACTATCTGCTTCACCGCAAGTCTCACTTGGATGTTGAGTGGTGCAAGAAGTGGATGCCTTGGCACTATGCTCACCACATGGGTCCTGATCAGCACAAGAACTGGGGTGTAAGGCTTCCTATAATTGACTTATTGATGGGAACTTCAGATTTTAAAAGGTAAAAACTTTTCTAACACAATAAGTATCATAAAATAGAGGTTTTTGAATGCAAAGTGAAATCATCAGACAAATTGTTCGTCAAGAAGTTCGCAAAAAGATTAAAAATCAGCAGCAGTTAGTTGAACACCGCAAAAATGTAAGAGCCTGCGTTAAGTTTTTAGATCTTGTGATCGTGGAACAAAGTGATCGAGCATTAATTAAAGAGTTCGCGGGCTTGAACGACCTCACTTCAGGTGTTTCAACATTCATCTCAGGTTTTTTTGATAACATTCCTGAAGGTGGAAAAAACTTAGTTTATGAAACAGTTACGGGTTTTATTCTTGACTCTATCGCTAATGCATTAGGCATTCCTGAGATTTCAACCGACACTTTGTTTGGTAGTTTTTTAAGAAACTTCATTCCAGAGTTTGCTGAGCGCGGCGGAATTGATACAATTACAAGATTTGTGGCTACTAAAGATCCGAGTGCTTGTAAAGAACTTGTTGAAGCAGTTTTTGTTGGATTCATAGAAACAGGCGGAGAAAAAATATTCTATGATAAGATATTGCCAGAAATGTTTTCTTCAGTAACAAAAGTATTATTTGATGCGCCAATTCCTCTTGATGCTGGGCCTTTGCCAATGATACTTAGAGGTGTTGGAAGAGAAACAATAAACGAGTTTATGGAGCAGTATCTCAAGTCAATGATTAATCCTGTTTCAGATTTCCTCTGTGTTCATCAGGATGCAGAAAAGTTTAAAGATGAAATTATGGGAATGATGAACTTAAATGCGCCATCTGATGTTAAAGGTGCTTTAGATACAAAAACAGTTAAAGGATCTGGCGTTAAAAAATATTCAGACGAAGATCTAATTAACATGTTAAACAAAGGGAGCGTTTAATATGGATATCAAAAGAAATTTAAGAAAGATGATCTTACAAGAAATTTACGGTAAGATACTTTTAGAGCAAGATGCAAAAACTGCTAAAGATGTTGCTGATAACGCACAGGCTGCGGTTAAAGATGCTAAGCCTTCGCCTAAAGCCGCCGCGCCTGCCGAACCTAAAAATGACGGTCGATTCGTGTCATCAGAGGCGGCACAGTCAGCAAAAGAGATGCTTCTTAAAAATGCAGAGTTGTTTGGTCAAGGTGTCGAAGCGCCTACTAACGGTCTCAAACTTGATGATGGAAAGGCTAGACAAATAGCTACAGATCTCTACGAAGCAACAGAAGGTTGGACACCAAGTGTATCGGGTTTGATGTCTGGAAAAGTTGGTGCAATAGGAACAGATGAGGCAGCAATTCTAAAGGCACTAGGTGAAATACCTACACTTGCAGATCTTTCACATATTTCTCAAATCTATAGTGAAAGAAACCCAGGCTATGAACTAGCTGAAACACTTGAGGAAGAATACGGAACTTTTACAAGTGATGAGTTTTATGATGTAAGAATGGCTATTCAAGACATCTATAAACGAGGATTATTTGTTTTAGCAGGTGAAGTTATCACAATTAAAAAGTTAAAAGAAATAGCTTCAATTGCTGCAAAAAACAAAGAAGCACTTGAAAAAGCCCAAGGAAAAAGTGCTGAAGGTGGTGATTTTAGCTTGGCAGGTTTGACAGGCGGCTACGCCGGAGCTGTAGGGGTCGGGGTCGGTGCTGTGGCAGGAACAGGCGCTGCTTTAGGTATAGCCGCTGCCTTTCCTACGGCGACCGCCGGGGCGCTGCAGGCCGCCGGCACCACTGCCGCTGGCGCGGCCGCATCCCTCGCTGGCGTTAAGGCGGCAGCTATGCTCGCTGCAGTTCCTGCTGGAGGCTGGATCGCTCTTGGAGTTATCGCTTTAGGTGTAGGATTATGGGCAGCATTTGATAACGAAGACTTTAATGAGCAAGAACTCAAGATGCTTTCTCCAGATTTTTATATTGGCCTAGAGAAGATGTTTGAAGAGCTTTCTAAGAACTTCAAAGAGGCTGCAGACGGCATCGATCCCAGTTTATATCCGTCGGAAAGTGAGGCTCAAGAAACTGCTGCAGCAGGTGAGGCGAGCAGTGATCTTGGCTGGGGTCTTGATCAACCTTATGTTCTTAATATCATTAAGACAATGAATGCTTATGCAGTCAAAAAGAGTCTTGAAGGCTATACACCCCCACCAGAAGAAAACAACTGGAGCCCTGTCGTTCAAGAAGCCTGGCTCAAGTTTGCTCCTCATGCACTGGTTAATTGTAATCTTTATAACGGATTTAAAATCAGCGATGTTAGTAACTGGAAAAACATGTCTGCTGCGATGAAATCTAAATATCCCGGATACACGCCAAATCCTAGAGGCTGCTTAGCATTTTGTTTGGATGCATACTACTGTGAGCTTAGATACGGAAATCAGGCACCTTCTTCTTCGGGAGGAGGCGGTGGTGGCGGCGGAGGTGGAAGTGGCGGTTCCGGAGATGGAAGAGAAACAGCAGAAACTAAGAGAACAGCATCAAATAAAATAACTGTAGAACTTGCACAAACAGGAGAAAGTTTCACAGGTTCAGGATTTAGATTAGAAGGCCCCGGAAATCCAGATAATCTTATGATAGAAGCAATCTTAAATGAAATGAGTGCTGAATCTAAACGCGCCGGATACCCAGGTGGGCTTTTAACATTCTTCTTAGTAATTAGAGGTAATAGAATTTCTGATGTTAGAATTGAACGAGGCGGTGGCCAAAATTCAGGATTAAATTATCCATACAGAAATCTTTTAAGAACATTTGAAGACATTGGAAATAGATTAATTTTCCCTGCAACAAAAGATGTTCCATACTCGGACAAGGGTGGATCTTTTGATAATCCTAAAGGACTCGGCGGAAAAGGCATTAAAGTTACTTTCAATGTACCGGCAGGTAACATCCAAGATCTTCGCCCTTAAAAGGATAAACTATGATTATAGATGAAAAACATATTAGATCGATTATAAGAAACAGCCTTATCAAGGAAATAGGGTTTTCAGGCATTAAAGGCAGCTCTTCGTCAAGTTCTTCCAGCGATTCTAGCTCTGATTTTCAAGAAGATCAAAAATCAGGTGAGGAAGGCACTCATTTAAACTTTAAGTATGTTTCTATCCCAAATGAACAAGCAGCTAGAAAAGCAGAGTCTGAAATGGCCATGTGGGGTGGAAAAAAAGAAAATGATCCTAATGTTAAAGCAAAACTTACAGATTACTGGTCAAACATCAAAGACATATTTAAACAAGATCCAGAAGTGTCTATAAAAAAGAAAGAACCTTGGAGCGCTGCTTTTATATCTTATGTAATGAATGATCCTTTTTTTAGAAGTTCTGCACATATAACTTGGAAGAATAAAGCTGAGAAAAACACACTTGCAGTCAAAGCTAATCCTGCTTCTTTTGCTGGAAAAGAAACTTACATATTATTACCAATAGATGATAAAGTCAAATTAGAAAGAGGAGATAATGTTTGGGCACCACGCGAAGGCGGGCCAAACAAGAGTCACTCAGATGTTGTTATTTCGCCTACAGAAGTAATCGGTGGAAATGTCTCTGATACTGTTGGAAAGAAAAAGGTAAATCATCCTTTTGTAATTAAGAAAGTTAAAATTATTGGGCCTGTAGAAAATTCAAAAGATGCTTCTGGTGAAGCAGCTAAAAAGCCTAGCGTCGCTTAGACTCATAAATTCTTTCTCTGCCAGGTGAGCTTTTAGCAAATAGCTTTAAGAGCTCACCTGATTTTGCATTTGCTTGATCCTCGTGAAAGCCTCCGGCGTCTCTTATGGGCCCACGGATCAATCCTGTTTGATTTTGCATCATGTGAGTCATCTCATGAGCAATTGACCTCATGATATCAGGCGCTGCTCTGTTCTTACCATAAATGTAACAACATTGATCGTCCATATTGAAAACTGCCGTTGTTGAGATGTTATAAGGTGCCCGCTCTGAAACAAGGTAGATTGAGAAATCACCCTCTATTGAAAGCATTTCTGCACAGAAAATGCAAAACTCGCCTACTAATCTTGACTTTTCTGAATCAATTCCTAAGTTTTTATCAATATAAAGTTTCATGATTTATACTCTCCCATTTTTTTCTCAAATATTGAAGAGTCTATGATCTTTAGTGTTCCGTCATCTAAACTTTGACCGATATTCCCTTCTTTTAAATCATTAGCATCTACTCCAAATCTTTGAATGGCTTTTGATAAACCTAAAAACCAGTCTTCATAATAGATTCCAAAGTTAAAAATATAATCAATCATTTCATTGTAAGTTTCTTTTGGAATTTTTAAAAAGCTTGTAGGATCATAAAAAATTTCACTTTTTGTCTTTGAAGCGATTGATGCAATTATCAATATAAAAAGCTTATAGTGACTTAAGTAAGAGTAATTAACGCCTTTTTCTGCTTCAAACTTCGGAAAAATCTCATTTTTAATATAATCTAAGAGTCGTGGCATGCTGTTTTGAAGCCCTACTTTCCACTTTTCGTCGTCTTCTTCTAATAAAATATCACATTTTTCAGATACAATCCAAAGATAATCAGGGTGAGACACATAAACCTTTGGAAAAATAAGTGGAAAATTGTCACTCACGACCTTTTCAGCATAGTTGGAAAAGTTAGATTCTTCTTTAGAAAGTTTAATGACATGCTTGTCATCAGATGCGTGTTCAAATACTTCTCTATATCCGCCGCTTCCTAATCTTTTAAATTGCCCTGATTTTCTTATGCTTGATATTACATCGTCATAATCATCACCTGCTAGAATATCAGTCCAAGGAAAGTATTTACTTTGACTTTCTTTTAGAAACTGTTTCCATTCTTTTAATATCTCTTTCATCACTACCTCACGTGCTTATCATACATTTCTTTGACTGTTTCTAATCTTGTTCCGCCTGTGATCTGGTGAAAATCGATTACAGAGACATCAAGTATCGAGACAAGCTCTCCTCTTCTATTTAGGACACCAGAACCAGAACTTCCTTGGACACCAGGAATGGTATAGAAACAGTATTTAAGACTTTGATCACAACCAGAAAATCTACCACTGAAGATTAATCTAAGTGTGTGTGAAAACATTCCGAGTGGTGAAGATGAAGTAAAAACTTCTTCGCCTATCTCTGGATAACTATTTGAAGGTCTGATCTTTTGGACCTTATGTGCATAAGGAGAGTTAAAAGTAATTACGCATATGTCGTTGACCACATCTGAAAATATTTCTTCTATGTAATAGAACTCTCCGTAAAATGCGACTCTTTTTTTAATCTCATAGGAATTATCAGAATTCATAAGTGCCATTGTCGTAACAATACCTGAATAACTGTCATCATCGGCACTGCACCAATGTCCAGCTGTAAAAGCATAAACTTTGTTTTTTGATCCTTTTACAGCGATTCCGGACGCAGAATTAAGTGCTTGTCCTGTTTTAAGTTTATCCTTTGATGTAATTAAAAGATAAGTGTCTAAATATAAGAAATTTTGGATGGGATAAGGTGTTTGACTTACATTGTAAAGATTATTAAATTGCGAGACGTGTAAAGATGTTTTTCTTGAACTTTCAAGCTGAGTGCAAAGTAGGGCAAACAATGTTACAATAAGCGAGTAAATCATAAGTTTTTTAGCCAGTTCCATATTTCCTCCGACAAAAAGTTTTAAACATCACTGATATTAAATATCAGAGGACAAATCAAAAATGAAAAATTTTACTGATGGTATCAAAAGTATTCAGTTTGGTTATGCATGTATGAATCTTACACTCCAGGAGACTAAAAAGAACAAGATTACTTGCAATAGAACTATGATTAAAAAGACTTTCGATGCCAAGGGCAAAGAGTATGCGTCAGAGTTGGCAGAATTAAACACAAGAGATCTTCTGCCTATCCTTGATTGGAACTACAAGAATGGTGTTCGTGTATTTAGAATGACATCCTCGTTATTCCCGTGGGCTTCTGAATACATGCTTGAGGACCTGCCTGGATTTGAAAAAATCGCTAAGAATCTTAAGGCAGCAGGAGACTACGCGATTCAAAAAGGAATTCGTCTTTCTTTTCATCCCGGGCCTTTTAACATTCTAACATCGACAAAACCTAATGTTGTTAAAAATTCTGTCATCGATTTAGCAATTCATGGAAAGATCATGGATCTAATGGGTATGCCTAGAAGTCATTGGGCAAAAATTAACATTCACATCGGTGCTTCTTATGGCGACAGAGCATCAGCAATTGATCGATGGGTTAGAAGCTTTGATCTACTTCCTGACAGTGTTAAAACTCGTTTGACTGTCGAGAATGACGATAGAGAAAGCTTATTTTCAACCAAAGATCTATACGAAGGTATTTATAAGAAGTTAGGCACTCCAATTGTTTTTGACTACCACCATCATAAGTTTAGGAATGATGGCGAATCTGAAGAAGAATGTCATGCAATGGCTTTTGAATCCTGGGGTAAAGTTCGGCCTTGCTTTCACTATTCAGAATCTGCTGCTCAAAAAGAAGGAGCTGATAAGAAAGATAACGCACATAGTGATTATGTCTATGACAAGATCGAAGATTATGGGAAAGATTTCGATGTCGTGATCGAAGCAAAAGCAAAAGAGTTAGCTCTTCTTAAATACAGATCAATTCACAATATCATTCCTTCATCATTTCAGTCTTCTTTTTAGAGGCATCTTTTCTTTTCTCAGCATAGTCTAACGCTCTTTTTAGACGAGATTTAACTTCAGGATCTTTAGCATTTTCATATGCTGCTCTGACTCTCTGATGTATAAGATTTATTATTTGCGATTTTCGGGCGTGAGATTTTGACTTAAATGACTCTTTAGATAGAGTGTCTTGGATATCTGACGCAGTTCTAAATTTTACGCTAACTGTGTCTTTAGGGTTCTCATCTGTATAAAGCCTGCGGCTACTGCCAGCAGGCTTTTTTCCTGTGCCTACTTTAGGTTCTTTTTTTTTGACTCTTCTAAAGTTTCTATAACAACAGACTCATTTTTACTTCTATGCTTTTGAACTTTCTTCCATTCACTCTTATCAACAGATCTTGTCTTTCCGCCTCTGATAAAAGAATTTACTCTTGCCATTGCCCAAGCATGCTGAGGTATTCCTTGTCTGTGTCCAGTGAGCCAAGCAGCTAAACCTTTTTTATACACAGATGTCAGCGCGCCTAGAGGCATATTTGCATTTCTTGCTTTCTTTGAAAGTGTTTTCTTAGTTTTTGCAGAAAGACCTTCTTCTAGTTTAATTTCTTTAATTTCATTTATTAGAGATGCAATTTCTTCTAATGATTCATTAAGCTTCTTTGCTTTTTTATAAGACGCATCAGCAGTCCATTCACCATAACAACTCTTGGGCGGGTCAGGCTCTGTACACTTATTAATCTCTTTCGCCATTTGCGAGTTTGATTTTTTAGTGCCTTTATAATAGTTCGGGTTACCAGGTCGTTTATTTTTCTTCTCATCTAAGTTTAGCTCGTCTTCTTTGCTATTTACAACTTCTGCAACTTCATTTTGCTCTTTTTCATGAGCAATTTTTTTTAAAACTTTCGAAGGCAGAAAATCCATTTTTGTCACATTGGAGTTTTTATCTGCACCAAAATTAACGCTTCGCTTACCTCTTTCAGCGTCTTTCTTTTCTTCTATCGCTAGATTTGATTCAATAAGTTGTAAATCTTCTTCTAAATTTCTTAAGATACTTCTATAAATCATCTTCTTCCCTTATTTAATTAAATTTCAAAATATATATTATGTATTAGAGAGATTATCGGGAGAAATAATGTCAGTTTTTAAAACACACAAGACAATTGCTGATCGTTCAGCTACAGATCGATCAAGACACAAAAAGAAAATTGAAAAAGCGATTAAAGAAGGGATTCACGATATTGTTGCTGAAGAGTCAATTATAGGTCAAGACGGTAAAAAGCAGATTAGGGTTCCGGTGCGGGGTATTAAGCAGTATAAATTTGTTTATGGGTCGGGTACGGGTTCAAAAGGTGTAGGGTCAGCGCAGGGTAAAGACATTAGAAAAGGTCAAGTAATTAAAGAAGGTAGTCCTCCAAGTCAAGGTCAAGGTCAAGGTCAGGGTCAAGGAGGAAAAGAAAAAGGAGAAGAATTCTACGATGTAGAAATTTCTCTTGAAGAATTAGCAAAATATTTATTTGATGATTTAAATCTACCAGATTTAGACAGAAAGAAAGCAGATGCTATTTTCTCTGAAAAAATAAAGAGAAAAGGTTTTAGAAGTGAAGGCATTAGAGTTCGTCTTTCTAAAAAAGAAACACTTAAAAATAAGATAAGAAGACAAAAAAGTGCTGAGAGAAATGGAACTTATGAGCCTGAAGAGGATGAGCGCTTTCCTTTTCATCAAGATGATTTAATGTATAAGCACATTGATATTAAGAAGAAGCCTATTACAAGCGCTGTGATTTTCTTCATTATGGATGTTTCAGGCTCAATGGACAAACATAAGAAGTTTTTGGCAAGATCTTTCTTCTTCTTGTTATATCAATTCATTAGATACAAGTATGAAAAAGTAGATCTTGTATTTATTTCTCACACAACAGAAGGAAAAGAAGTAAATGAAGATGACTTCTTTAAGAGTGCTTCTACTGGAGGAACAATGATCTCCTCAGGCTTGCTAACTGAGATTTCTGCTGTAGAAAACAGATATCCTGCCAGTGCATGGAATATTTACAGCTTTCACTGTAGCGACGGAGAAAACTTCCAAGAAGACAATCCTAAAGCACTTAAAGCAATGGAAAAGATTATTGGATTCTCACAAATGACAGGTTATATTCAGATTAATCATTCTGGAGAAAAGATTTATGGTCAAGAAATGACCAAAATCTTCGCGCCATTAGAAAGTGAAAAGTTTAAGCTTGTCAAGATTGTAAAGAAAGAGGACATATGGACTCAGTTTAAGAAACTTTTTGGAGGAGGCATCGATGTCTGATTGGTCATTAGAACAACTTAAATTTTGGGATGATAAAATCTGTGAAAAAGCAAGAAGTTATGGTCTCGACTGGTATCCAATAGATTATGAGATCTGTGATTATTATGAAATGATAGGTCACATGTCTTATCACGGCATGCCTTCTTACTTTAATCACTGGTCATTTGGTAAGTCATTTGAAAGAACACATCACATGTATAATGCAGGTGCTGAGGGATTACCATACGAGCTTATTATCAATAGTGATCCTTCAATTGCTTATCTAATGCGACAAAACGAACTATTCCTTCAGATTTTAATTATGGCTCACTGTGTGGGTCATAGTGATTTTTTCAAGAACAATAGATGTTTTAAAGACACAGATCCTAAAAATGTTGTCTCAAGAATGAGAAATGCAAAAAAGAGAATTCAAGGTTATGTTGAAAATCCAAACATCGGTATTGATCAAGTAGAATCCTTTATAGATAACTTGCAAGCTCTCTCATTTCAGACAAACAGATACGGAATTCCTAGAAAGTCAAAGTCAGAGATTAAACAGTCAGAAATTGAAAGATATGACCTTTTAAAAGAAAAAGGAATAAATCTTGATCAAAAGCATTTTGACAAGAAGCTTTTACAACCTGATTATGATCTTTTTGCGTTTTTTCAAGAGTATTCTCCTGAAAAATTTACTGATTGGCAACTTGATATTTTTGACATCATGCATAGAGAATCTTTATACTTTATTCCACAAATTAAAACAAAAATCTTAAATGAAGGATGGGCTAGTTTCTGGCACTACAAGATACTTCATGAGCTTACACTCGAAGATGAGTTTCACATTCCCTTCTTGAAGCTTCACAATGCAGTTGTTAGACCTCATACCGGAGGTCTCAACCCATACCACATTGGATTCTATATTTTCAGCAAGATTGAAAAAGAACACGGCTTAGAAGCATGTTTTGAAGCCAGAGAAATTCATGACGATGTTTCTGCATGTAGAATTTATCTTGACGAAGAAGACATGAGAGAGCTTAACATATTTTCTTTTGTCAGAAATAAGCACGGAGAAGTAAAAATCTCTGAAGTTGCTGACGAAGATGATTGGACAGTAGTTAAGAAAGAAATGCTTCAAAGTATAGGTGTAGGAAGTATTCCACAAATTTATGTAGAAAGAATTGAAAAAGATGGAACACTAGTTCTTAAGCATGAGTATGATGGAAGAGATCTAGATTTAGAACATGCAACTAAGGTTGTTGGTCACATTAAGGATCTCTGGAAAGATAATGTTCGTCTATATACAATTTTAGAAGACGATGTTTGGGAAATATGATTAAACGATACTATTTATATACGTTATGATTAACCAGGAGAAAAAATGGCCAACAAAGATTTTTTAAGTGTTATCCAAAATAAGAGAAGTCAAAAGAAAGAAGAAAAGTTTAAAGGCACTTTTCTTGATTATCTAAACTTGTTAAGTGAAAATCCAGGAATTATCAAATTAGCGCATAAGCGTCTTTATGAGTCAATTGAAAAGAAAGGTGTAAGAACGATCGATGTAGATTCTCCTGAATATAGACCTATCTTTAATGGCGATAAGTTAAGAGTTTATGACTATTTTGCATCAGAATTTTATGGCATGGAATCAACCATTAACAAGCTATTAAGATTTTTAAAGTCAGCTGCCCACAAGGGTGAAGAAAGTCGTCAGGTGCTTCTTCTCATGGGTCCTGTCGGCGCCGGAAAGTCAGCTCTAATTGATGCTGTAAAGAGATCACTTGAGGATGCAGATAATCACTATCATCTCGACGGGTGTCCTATACGGGAAGAGCCTCTTCATTTACTTCCAAGGGGTTTAAGAGCTGAGTTTGAAGAGATGCTCGGAATTCACATTGAAGGTGATCTTTGCCCAATCTGCCGTCATCGTTTGATGGAAGAGTTTGATGGAGAATACGAAAGATTCCCAGTATCAGTTAGCTCTTTCTCTCAGCGAGGCCGCCGAGGTATTGCTGTTGTTCCTCCAATGGATGCAAACTCCCAAGATGTTAGTGTGCTTATTGGAACTGAAGACATTAGCAAGCTTGATAAGTATTCTGAAGATGATCCAAGAGTTTTATCGCTAAATGGTGCATTTAACGTGGGTAACAGAGGTATCGTAGAATTCGTAGAAGTATTTAAAAATGAAATCGAATTTTTGCACACCATGCTTACAGCAACTCAAGAAAAGCGTGTTCCTTCGCCTGGTAAAAATGACATGATTTACTTCGACGGCGTAATTTTATCACACTGTAACGAAAGTGAGTGGAATCGATTTAAGGGAGAGCATACTAACGAAGCTATTCTTGATCGTGTGCTAAAGATTGAAGTGCCTTATGTTCTTGAGCTAGATCAGGAGCAAAAGATTTACGAAAAGATGATTGGTAGATCTGATTTCAATGGCGCTCATATCGCGCCGCATACTCTAAAAGTTGCAGCAATGTTCTCAGTAATGAGTCGTTTGTCACTTTCAAATAAGTGTGATCTCTTGACTAAGATGAAGATTTACAACGGTGAAAAGATTATAGAAAAAGGTCGCGTTAAGAAAGTCGATATTAGAGATTTAAAGGCTGAGGCTGTAGATGAAGGCATGGACGGCGTTTCTACAAGATTTATCATGAAGGCACTTGATGCTGCACTTTCAGACTCTGACACCAGTATGATTACTCCTATTAACGTGATGGACAGTCTAATTAAGCAGATTGCTGAACAGATAGTCGATAAGGACACCAAGACTCGTTATCTTGAGATCGTTCAGAACACCATTAGAGAAGAGTATCTAAAGATTCTTGAGAATGAAATTGCAAAGGCATTTGTTACAGCTTATGATGAACAGGCACAATCACTCTTTGACTCTTACATGGATCACGCTGAAGCCTTCACAACCAAGTCAAAGTTTAAAAACAAGATTACTCGTGAAGAAAATGAGCCAGACGAGAGATTTATGAGATCAATCGAAGAAATGATTGGTGTCGTAGGCACCGCCAGAGATGGTTTCAGATCAGATGTAACAGCTTTCATGTTTAGCAAGCTTCGCAAGGGTGAAAAGGTTAATTACAAGTCTTACGGTCCTCTAAAAGGAGCTGTTGAGCAGTATTTAATCAGCTCAGTCAAGGATATTGCAAGAATTGTTACAAGATCGAAGACACGTGATGATGAACAAAAAAAGAAGTATAGTGACATGGTAAAAACGCTCATTGAAGAATACAATTACAACGAGCATTCTGCCGAGGAAATCTTAACATATGCATCAAACAACTTGTGGCGAGACTCATAAGATAGAAATATTTGAAGGTTCGAACGTTTCAAATTTCTTAATTAAAGAAAAAGAAACGTTCGAACTCTACAAAGAAAACAGTAATTGTCTTTATTCTAACACCAGAATAATTGACAATCCTACTGTTAATTATCTAAATGAGTTTTTTAGTAAAAGTGTTCATCTTCCTGAGTACCAGCTTAAGTCAATTCTTAAGAAAGAGTATGATAATTGCGAGAAGATCTATCCCTATCTTGGCGAAGTATTTTTAAATCTTTTCTTTGAAAAAGATCTTCTTGTTGATAAAGATGTATATCTTTTTAGAAAAGACACAGTTGAAGAGTTTTTAGAAACAGCTAAGGATGAAAATTCAAAAAGCATAGTTAGATGGATTGTTGAAAACTCTTCAACTGATAGAATCGTAGAGGTTAAATCTTCTTTTGTTGAATTTATTTCTCTTAAAAAAGAAGATGACATATTTGTAAAAGTAGAATTTGATTCTTCTTTTTTAGGCAATAAAAAAGAATTAGAAATGAAAGACTATCGATTCGCCATTATAGATGGTTACATTGAGTCAGTAAGTGAAATACATCATATGCTTCATTTTGCTGCCATGAACAAGGAGCCACATGTTCTATTTTGTTTTGGAATGTCAGATGAAGTCAAAAATGTCATTATTCAAAACAATGCTAAGAAAATAACTCAAATTTTCCCTGTTTCTATGAAAGTAACTGAAGACACTATTAACATCATGAATGATATTGCGCTACTTCATACTTCTGATATTATTTCTTCACTTAAAGGTCAGACAATATCACAGGAAATGAGAAAAGAGCTAAAGAAAGGACACACAATTACTTTTACTAGAGATGGATTTAAATTAACGCCTCTTTGCAGTCTTAATGATATTAAGATCCACATCAGATTCCTTCAAAATAGAATTAAGAATTCAGCACCTGATGCAAACATTGAGCTTATTGAAAATAGAATTAAAAACTTAAATAGTAAAGTTCTTAAAGTTTATGTGCCAGAAGATCTTAAGCAGGATATTGGTTTCAACAGAGATCTAGATTATCTTTTAAGAATGTTAGACACATCACTTAGAGGTTATGTCAAATTATCATTTGATAAAAGAAATGTTATGGTTCCTAGTATTTTATACAGTTATGCGATTAAAAAAGTTAACGCTACAAAATCGCTACTTTATAATATTGATAAGATTTTAATCAGAAAGGAGTAAAAATGGCAAGTCAATCAAAGGTTATGGGATCAGTCACACAAACTGTTCGTTTTATTATTGAGCGTCTTCAGGCAGAAATTGCTGAAAACAGAGGAACTCTATCATTAAACGATAGTCAGACTCGTGTACTTGTAAGCATGGTAGAGAAGTCTGTTCAAGATTCTTACAATAGATCTATGAATCAAATCATCAATACTATCGACTAAAATGAAAGGAATAAAGCACCTCATAGAATGTCATTGTTTCTTAAAGATCTTTGACAAAGGTGAAAAGAAAATAAATCATAAGTTCCCTGTTTATTCAAAGCTTGATGACAATGACAATGTCATTGCCAAGCTAGCTAAATGCAACAACTGTGAATCTTTACATTATGTTCATGACGTTTTTAAATCTGAACTAAGACCAGGCAAAGAAGACATTACTTCAATTCTCAACATAGAAGATATTGTTCAAATGCTTCCAGAAAAGATTAGCACTGTACTTACCTCAAATAGAGCAGATATTGCTGATTATGAACATGCACTTGATGTTGTAGAAAATCAACTATGGGGAAGCATGATCGTTTTGAAAAGATCTATTATTGGCGAAGTTGAAAATGTTAAAGTTTTACAAATTGATTCAGAAAACAAGATCAAAATCTTAAACAAAGAAATCAATACTATTGTTATGAGTAAAAAATGAATGACATAAAAATGCTTCAAATTGCTAAAAGAAAGAAAGAGTCAAGAGAGATTACAAAACAGATTTTAGACTTTGGTATAACTGAAGATCAAAAGATCGATATAATGTTTAATATTGCTTTGACACTCGAAAACAACACAGCAATGAAAGAGATAACATCAGCATTAAAAATATTTATAGAAAAAATTAACAAAGATGAAGAAGTTAATAATAATAATAAAGAAAGAGCAAAGCTCTTAATCTAAAGGAGAATAAAATGAGTGAATTACAGGAATTAGTTGAAAAGTTCGAAGTGCTTCTAACGTTAGTTGAGTCACTTCGTTCTGATGTTGTTAAGCATGCATCAGGAAACAAGACTGCAGGTCTAAGAGTTCGTCGTGGTCTACGCGATGTCAAGAAACTATCTGCTGATCTTGTGAGAGAGTCAGTTGAGTTAAGCAAGTAAGTAAATTAAATTAACGATCTTTATAATAGAAAGCCCGGTAGCAAAAACTACCGGGCTCCCTCGTTTTTAAAGAAAGATTTAAATCTTTTCACTTATAAATTTAAGTTTTTTAACAGCCATCTTTTCTATCTGACATATTCTCATTCTTGTAACTCCAAAAATCTTTCCTACATCTTCAAGTGTAAGGTTAGAATTCTGCTTACAGAGATTTAAACAACACATTTGTGAATCTTTACAGTCGATCCAATATCTACAATTCATCTTTTCGCATTCAAAACCTGTTTTATTGTGATATTCATAACATTTCATATTTTACTCCTGTGGGCGATATTTAGTATTATAGACATAAGTTCTTTAATGAACAACAGGAGTAAAATGTCAGTTAACAGCAGAAAGCTTTTTGTAGTTGATACTAACGTTCTTCTTTACGATAAAGAGGCAATTCATTCTTTCCCAGGAAATGATGTTATTGTTCCGCTCGTCGTATTAGATGAACTTGATAGATTTAAAGATAAAAGCGGAGTAGTTGGAGAATCTGCAAGGTATGTAAATAGATTTCTTGATGAAATGAGAGCAAAAGGTGATCTTAGCAAGGGAATCTGTTTAGAGAAAAATGATCAAAAACTAAGAGTAGAAATCAACGGGTTTGATAATATTCCAGAGTTTTTAGATAAAAATTGTGCAGACAATCAAATAATCTCCTGTGCACTTTACACACAAAGAAAGTTTCCCGAATCGAAGACGATTGTTGTCACAAAAGATATTAATTTTAGAGTAAAGTGTGATGCAGTTGGACTAAACGCTGAAGACTATTACAGAGATCGTATCCTCGAATCAGACGATGAGATGTACAAAGGATATCTCGATATCGAAGTAGACTCCAAAGAAATTATTGACGAGCTCTATGAAAACATCACATCACAGTCTCTAGCAGCTGAGCTTTGTAGAAGAGTCAATAGTTTTATTGATCGAAAGTTTTATGAAAATGAGTTCTTGTGTATTAAATACGATAAGGCATCTTATCTTGGTGTTCATAAAAAAGGCGTTATTACAAGGTTAAAGAATGAAAAAGATTTTAAGCCACTTTTTTCATTTTCATCTAAAAACAGAGAGCAGCTTTACGCTCTAAACGCTTTGCTAGATCCAAATGTCAGCTTAGTAACAATTACTGGATTAGCTGGTTCTGGTAAAACATTTATTACTCTGGCTGCAGCTATCGCAGGATTGAATGAAGGAAAGTATGAAAGAATCGTTATTACTAGAAACGTCCAGCCTGTCGGAAAAGACATTGGATTCTTACCTGGAGATTTAAAAGAGAAGATGCTTCCCTGGATGTCTCCTATTATGGATAACTTCCGTCATGCTTTCAAGGACAAAGACTTAAGCTACTTTGAAATGCTTCTTGAAAAAGGAACTATTGAGATTGCACCTTTAACTTACATGAGAGGCAGAACTTTTAGTAATACATTCTTAATCTTCGATGAAGCTCAGAATTCAACAATTCATGAAATTAAGACAGTTGTAACTAGAATAGGTGAAAATTCAAAGATAGTTATGCTTGGTGATACAGATCAAATTGACACCCCTTACATTGATTCTCTGTCAAATGGTTTAACAATTGTTGCAGAAAAATTTAAAAATGAGCATGTTGCAGCACATGTTAAGCTTAAAAAGGGAGAAAGATCATACTTATCTGCAATAGCTGCAAAAATTATCTAGGGTAAAAATGCCAACAGTTTATAGTTTCACAAGAAAAGATAAAAACAGGTACAGAAAAGTATACAGGTTTATTCGAAAGAAGCCTGTATACGAGTACTGTTCAAATGAAGAGTTTGAGATGATAGCTGGTCATCTAACTTTTACAAACTCTTCTGGGCCAGAAACTTATACTTTTCCTGGAACTGTAAGTTTTTCAAATGTGCCAATAGTCAATGTGACATCAGTAGATTCTGAGAGTAATGGACAGGCAAATGTCAATGCTTTTGTGACATCAATTACCACGACTTCACTCTCAGTATCTGTAAGCGCTCCATTTACAGGCAGAGTTCATTTTATAATCATGGGTCAAGACTAATGAGCTCAATTCCATTTTTAACAATGTTTGCAGGCTCTGAAAATGTATCAAATGCAGCTTATGTTGATATTAGCTTCTCAGTTGCATCATTTTCAGATCCTCCAATTATCAATTCCTCTATCGAGGAAAATATTGAAGTTTATGTCACTGACGTAACAGCAACAACAGCAAGAATAAATTTTTCTTCAAATTACACGGGGAAAGTTTTTTATTTGATTAGACCTGCAACCATCTAGAGAAAATAATGGCAAAAGATTTTAGAACATCACAGATAGAAGTCACAAAAATAATACTTTCAGGTGGAATTGGAACATCTGGATTAGGCGGTTTAATCTATAGCGGCTCTGTTGCAACGAATAGAGAAGGCGGAATTCCTGCTGCAATGTTAAGCAATGTCGGACCCGACACAATGCTTTTCGTGTCAGGTGTAATTGGTGGAAAAGGAACTTCTGGTGTTGTTGTATTTGGTGGAGATGTTGTTGCAAGCGGTTCTTTGACTATAGGCACAGGCTCAGTTACAATTACTTCCAATGAAATTAAATTTTTAGGCGGAAATGCAAAAATAAACTCAGGTTCAGGAGGACTTACATTTTTTGACTCCGGAAATGCTGCAGGTGTCACACTGAGTAGTTTGGTAGCCGGAGGAAGCACATCACCCGAGTATTGGTCATCTTCAACTAATAAAGCTATTTTCACCACAGGCTCAGCAGCATTCATAGGTGATGACGTAGGTGTTGATTCACCTCAAGACAAAGGAAGCGACGTATCCTTCTATGTTTCTGGAGCTATAGGCGGATTTGGTGGTCAAAACACTAGATCTTTGTTTGGCGGCGACGTTGTTATATCTGGAAGTTTGAGACAGGGAAGTTTAAATAATGCAAAAGGTCAATATTCACACGCCCAAGGTATAGAAACTACTGCACTAGGAAATGCTTCACACACAGAGGGCACTTATACAATCGCTTCCGGATCGGGACAGCACGTCTCTGGTAAGTACAACAAAAGAGGCAATGATTTCTCTCTATTTGTAATCGGCGACGGTTCTGGAGACGCTGATGCAAATAGAAGTGACATCTTAAGAGTAAATTCCGGATCTACACCTGGAACTGGACGCATAGAAGTATCTGGCTCATTGATTGTTTCAAGTTCTGAATACACAATGAGTTCTGTTTTCAGAAAGACTTCTTCTTATAATGCTAGCTTTAACGTAGCTGCTGAAAATCATTATATGTTAATTACTGTAAATGCTACCTTGACAGCTTCACTTCCTGCAGCAACTACTGCAGGCGCAGGAAGAGAGCTTATATTCAAAGATGTTTCTGGAAATGCTTCTTCAGGTAATACACTTGTAATAGAAATATCGTCTGGATCTGGTGATACGATAGATAGTGCCACAAGTTTAAAAATAACAACTGCTTACGGATCAGCAAAGTTGATTTCTAACGGAAGCGACAAATATCATATTGTAGGAACTAACTGATGTCTAAATTATCTCTATCTGGAACTACTTGGGTTCTCGCTGATGAAGTTTTAAATCCGCTAAGATCAGTTGGTGACCTATCATCAGGATACACATTCACTGATACTGCTGCACTACAAACAAGTTATGCTTACGATTCTGCTACTGATATTCACACTTTTGGTTTAACAACAATTGCTGTTGGTGCTGAAACAAACAGCTTTCTTTCAGGTGCAAACTTCACCGGACCAAAGTATAGAGCAGCTCTCACATATGCAGACGGAACAGCAGTTTTAGCAGGCGATGCTTTTTCTATGACAGTATATGTTGAGAACTTGACACCAGGCCTTGTTCGTTCATATGTTATCGCCGTAGGTGTTGCTCAGACAGCTAATTCAACTGTCCTTGGCACCATGAGAGGCAGTGGTATCTACGCTATCACATCGGCTGTAGGAACCCCAGGAGTAGGTGGTTGGGAAGAAAACCTTGGAACTGCATCGACTGTTGCATCTATGACAAAAGGTATTGGAACTTGCAGTTTTACTGGAACACCACAAAAGTATCGCGTTGGTTCAAGCTTTGGCGTCATGTCTGCGACCTCAGGTAACGTAAGCAACCGACTTGGCGGTGGTCAGTTTAACGTTGCTGATGCGACGCAGTTAGGTCTTGTAGTAGTAATTGGAAGTAACGGAACTGTTGCGACGACTGGAGGAAGTATCTCAGTACGTCTTCGCTATGCTCTTACCAAACTATCATAGGAGGAAATAAAATGTTAGTCCTAAACGCTTCTCACGCAAATATTCCTACACCTGAAGGTGCTAATGAAGACGGTTGGCAAATCCAAATTTGTTACACAGCTGAAGAAATGGCTGCGCTTCTGCTCAACTACGACCCAGCAAGTGGTACGTCACCCGCAGACACAAATGCACAGATGAATCACCTATACTTGTCGATAATGCAGTCAGTCTTGAAAACATAATTGTAGGTACAGCGCAATTTTTACTTGCAATCATGTTATCAAATAATATAACATTTAAGTTTCCTGATGAAGAAATATTTAAAAGTTGGCAAGACAACTATTTGATTAATTGTCTCAATAAAAAATCAATCTATTTAAAATAAAAACTTTTTATTTATAATTCTTGCACAACTGTAAGGAATTAAATGAAAAGTCCTTTTGATAATAGCATAGAAAATACTTTTGAAAATTCAAAGATAGTCTTCGTCTCAGACTTTGGTGTTAAAGATTACGCCGGCGGTGCCGAGCTATCTACAGACGCTCTAATGAAGTCTTCTACTTTTGGTGAGCCTTTCTTTTTAAGAAGCAGAGAGCTTACTAAAGAGCATATCGCTAATGGCACCCAAAAGATTTGGGTCTTTTTTAATTTTGGAAGTATGGATCTTAGTCTTGTTCCTGCCGTAGTTGCTAATTGCCATTACTTTGTTGTTGAATATGACTATAAATTTTGCAGATATAGATCAATAGAAAAACATCAAATTGAAGAAGAAAAATCTTGTGACTGTCACAAGACACAATTTGGTCTTTTTATGTCTTCTTTCTTTGCAGGTGCAGAGCATATCTTTTATATGTCAGAGCTACAAAGAAAAATTCAAGTAGCAAGATTTCCATTCTTAGGAGAGGAAAAATCTTCTGTTTTAAGCTCTGTATTTGATGTAAAAGATCTAGAGTTTATTGAGCGCTTAAGAAATACAAGAGAAAAAGTCAGAAACTCATATGCAATCATGGAATCTAATTCCTGGATAAAAGGAGTAAAAGAGGCGCAGAATCATCTGCGTGACCTCCAGATCCGCTTTGATGTGATAGGCGGTTTACCTTACCATGATATGCTTAGAAAGCTATCTGAGTACGACGGGTTGTGTTTCAGACCACTCGGCGGTGATACTTGCCCAAGACTTGTAATAGAGGCAAAGCTTTTAGGTCTTGAACTAGACATCAATGAAAATGTGCAGCACGCGTCAGAAGCGTGGTTTAACAAAGATGCAGATCAAATTGAATCTTATCTTTTGGATGCACACAATAGATTCTGGAACAAAATAGAAGCTTTCAGCTCAAAGCTGCCTTCATTTAGCGGTTACACAACAGTTAGAAATGTTGAAACTCAAGGATATCCATGGCGGAAATCTATAGCTTCACTCCTTCAGTTTTGTGAAGAAGTTGTTGTTGTAGATTGTGGTTCAGATGATGGATCTTTTGAACTCTTAGAAGCATGGTCAAAAAAAGATACTAGAATTAAGCTACATCAAAAAGTCATAGACACCAGTGATCCTTCGTTTGCAATTAAAGTAGACGGTGAGATGAAGGCTTATGCAAGAAGTCTTTGTACACAAGATTGGTGTTGGCAGCAAGACATCGATGAAGTTGTTCATGAAGACGATGCCAAAAAAATTAAATTTCTTGCTGCGAACATGCCAAAATCAGTTCATTTAGTTGCGCTTCCTGTAATTGAATATTGGGGTGACAAAGGTAAAGTAAGAGTTGATGTCAATCCATGGAAGTGGAGAATGAGTCGAAACTTATCACATATCACACACGGTGTTCCAAGTGAACTTAGAAGATATGATGACAAAGGCGAAATGTATGCAGCTCCAGGAACTGACTCTTGTGACTACATCGATAAAGACACAGGAGAAAGAATACCGTTTTCATCTTTCTACAATCAGCAAGTTCATGATGTCAGAGTTGCAGCGCTTCAAGGAAATACTGAAGCGTTAAAAAGCTATGAAGCTTGGTTCAACTCAGTAATTAATCAATTACCTGGCGTGCATCACTATAGCTGGTTTAATCTTTCTCAAAAGATCAACAACTACAAGAACTACTGGACAAGATTTTGGCAGAGTCTTTACGGTCAATCACAAGAAGATAATTCTGAAAAGAACATGTTCTTTGATAAACCTTGGGTATCCGTAACCGAAGAAGACATTGTAAATCTCTCAGAAAAACTCGAAGAAGAAATGGGAGGTTGGATTTTTCATTCGAAAGTTGATTTTCAAAAGAAAACGCCTCATATGAATGTAAAAGTTTCTCATCCAAATATACAACTAGTTTAGGAGTCAATATGCAGAAAATAGAAAAGCCTTGGGGATATGAAATCATTTGGGCAAAGACAGACAAATATGTGGCAAAGTTTCTGCATATTAATCCTAACTCACGGTTAAGTCTTCAGTATCATGTAAATAAAGAAGAAACAATTTATGTAATGTCAGGCCAGCTGAGACTTCAATTAGGTGATGAAAGCCCAGAATCAATTCTTGGGCCAGGTGGAATTGTGCATGTCACACCTGGAAAAGTTCACAGATTTGGTGCAGCAGATTCTTTTGTTATGCTTTGTGAGGTTAGCACACCTGAGTTAGACGATGTTGTTAGACTGCAAGATGATTACAAGAGATGACCCTGGATACGAGATTTGTTTTTTTAACACCTGCGTTTAATTGCAAAGAAGACATACAAAAGACACTGTTTTCAATGATGTCACAGTCTTATAACAACTGGAGAGCAGTATTTATAGATGATGTGTCAGATGATGGCACTGGTGAAGAAGTTCTAAGAATTTCAAATCAACTTTCTTTAGGTGACAAAGTCAAAGTAGTTCGTCGAGAAGAGAAATTTGGAGAGACAAAAAATACTCTCACAGAACTCGAAGACATCGAAGACCAAGACGTTGTTTGCAGGCTTGATGGAGGGGATTGGCTTACAGAAAATGATACTTTGTATTATCTAAATGAAGTCTATAAGAAATATAATCCAAGTGTGCTTTGGACAAATCACAGATGGGCTTTTAGTAATCATAACATTTCCAAGCCCATGACTTTAAATCCTGGACAAACAGTCTATCAACATCCATGGGTTTCTAGTCATCTTAAAACATTTAGAGCAAACAAGCTTAAAAGAGTTCCTAAAAAGAACTTTTTAGATGAAAAAGAAGAGTGGATTAAGATTGCTTGTGATCAAACAATATTTTTGCCTATGATGCACATGTCAATTCTTGAAAGTGAAGCACTTGTTCATTTTCCTATTACTTGTTATCATTACAGCATAGATTTACAAAAGCCTAATTTATTTCATAATGAAAGATCTTATAATCAGCGCGACATGGCTTTGTGGATCAGAGAACGGGGGTTTTTAGAATGAAAGTTTTTACACATAATTTCAACCCTCAGTCAAATAGTGGGCCAAATAAATTTACTAGACAGCTATTTAAAAAACTAATTAGCGAAAAGGGATTTGAAATCACATCTCAAGAAGACTGTGAAGTTGAGTTTTGTCTTATTCAGCAAGAGACACAAAAGAAAAAACCGATGGTTTTAAGACTTGACGGAATTTATTTTAACTCTGAACAAGACTTTAAATCTCAAAATGCGCCTATCAAGTTTTCTTATGACAATGCTGACGCTGTTATTTTTCAATCAAACTTTAACAAGAAGTTAACCGAAAAGTGGTTTGGTGTTCATAAGAACAGTTTTGTTGTTCACAATGCATTTCTTGAAACAAGCAGTCTTGACAAAACTTTTAAAGAACTCCACAGAGGATTAGAAATTTGGTCATGTGCTTCAAGCTGGCGTCCTCATAAGAGACTGATTGAAAATGTTAGATATTACCTTGAGAATGCACCTCAAGATTCTGTCTTTATAATTGCAGGCACTGGATTTACCACAGAAGATCGAAGTAATATTAAAGATCTTGTCTCGTCTCAAAAGTATGATGTTACTTCAAAAAAAATTGTTTTCTATGGTGAGCTCCAGTATAATAAGCTTAAAGATCTTTATGCAGCTTCTTCAACTTTTGTTCATCTTGCTTATCTTGATCACTGTCCAAATGTGGTAGTTGATGCAGTAGCACACGGATGTCATATTATTTGCTCTTCAACAGGTGGCACAAAAGAAGTTGTTACTAAAGGAACAGTGATACAAGAAGAAGACTGGGATTTTTCTCCTATTAAGCTTTATCAACCTCCACAGTTAGATCTCAGTAAAAGAGCAGAAGTTTTTGAAAATAAAAAAATGATTAACTGCGTAGAAAGTTATGAAAATATTTTTAGGAATATATTTTGAAAGTTTTCGTCTTAGCACCTCAAGAAGATTGGATCTGTGATAGATTAGCAACAGAGTGGCATGAACATTATTCTGATATATCAACTAAAAATCCATACGAAGCTGACATAATCTGGATCCTCGCAGGTTGGTGTTGGAATCATCTTCCTCAAGATCTTTTAAGATCAAAAAAAGTAATTGTCACAGAACATCATATTGTTCCTGAAAAATTCAATGCTCAAAAGCATCAAGATTTTGTGAATAGAGACCAGTTTGTCGATGCTTATCATGTTCCATGTAAAAAAACAAAAGATCAAATTGAGAATCTTACTTTAAAGCCAGTTTATTCAAATCCTTTTTGGGTAAATGAAAATATTTGGTTCAATATAGACAAGAAGAAATGTAGATCTGATTTAAATTTTCCACAAGATAAATTTCTAATAGGTAGTTTTCAAAGAGATACTGAGGGGTCTGACTTAATTGCTCCAAAATTAGAAAAAGGACCTGATTTATTTGTTGAAGTTGTTAAAAAATTCTCTCAAGAAAGAGATGATGTGTGCGTAATTTTAGGCGGATGGAGAAGATGCTATTTAACAAATAGACTTAATGAATTGAATATTGATTACATTTATAAAAAATTACCTGATTTTGAAATTCTTAACAAGATGTATAATTCTTTAGATTTATACATTGTTAGCTCAAGATATGAAGGAGGTCCTCAGTCTATAGTTGAGTGTGCAATGACAAGAACACCAATAGTATCTACAGACGTTGGCTTGGCAAGTGAACTTATGAACTCAATATCCATTTCAAGTTATGAAAATCTTCATAAAGCAATTCCTGATTCTGATTATCTTTATCAAAGATGTAATCAACTAAAAATGTCTGAGTTAGGAATGAAAAATTTTAAAAACATTTTTAACAGTCTATAGGGTGGGAATTTGAAAATATTTTTTAATCGAAAGCCAGTGTCAGGTCCTTGGGGCGGAGGCTCTAAAGTTTTATCATCTTTATTGGAAGAATGTTTCAAAAGAAATCATGAAATAACTTTTGATTTAAATGAAAAAAGTGATTTAATTTTCTGTATGGATCCAAGACCTAATCAAGAACATGATTTTTCTATGTTATATGATAAAAAAAAGAGAGAGGGTACTAAAATCATCCAGAGAGTTGGAGATTTAGGCACACATGGAAAACCAGAACTTTTCGAGTTAGTTAAAAGAAGTTCTGAATATTCTGACTGCGTAATTTTTCCAAGCAAGTGGGCCAAAGATCATGCTAACGTTAGAAACTTAAATCAACTAATTGTTCAAAACGCTCCTCTAAAAGATTTTATTAAAACTAATAATAAGTTGTTTGATAAAAATTCTATCAAATTTGTGACCCATCATTGGTCTAATAATCCAATGAAAGGTTTTGACACTTATGATTTTTTAAATAGATTCTGTGATTTAAATTCAGAATATTCATTTACTTTTATTGGAAGAAAACCTGAAAGTTGTTTGATTAAAAATCATATTGAACCTCAAGATGTTTTAGAACTAGTAGATACTATTCCTAAGCATGACATTTATATTACTGCTTCTAAAAAAGAAGCGGGCGCAAATCATGTCTTAGAAGCTATTGCACTTGGGCTTCCTGTTCTTTATCATGAAGACGGCGGTAGCATTGTAGAATATTGTCAAGATTATGGAATTTCTTATAAAGACAATGAAGATTTGTTTAGACTAATACAAGATAAAAATATTTTAGAAAAAATTGTAAAAGATAAAAAGGCATATGTAAGATCATCTGAAAATATGGCAAGTGAATACATTGACATTTTTGAGGCAGTATGAAATTAAACATAAGCATAGATGATGTTTCTCCGCACCCTTTCTCATCTATAAAAGTATTAGATAGATGTTTCGAACTCATTAAAGTATTTCCAGATATAAAGTTTTCTCTTTTTGTACCTATCGCATATTGGAGAACAGTTAGACCTGAAATAGCTACACAATATCCGCTTCTTATCAATCAATTTCCAGATTTTTGTCAATTTTTAAGAGACTTGCCAAAAGAAAATTTTGAAATCTGTTATCATGGTTTATATCACGGAATTCCTGGCAAAAGTGATAACGATGAGTTTCAATTTTTAAGTAAAGAGGAAGCAATTCAAAGATTCCAGACAATGTTTAGTGTCGTCAATGAATCAAATTTATCTGATGTTTTTAAGCCTATCTTCAGGCCACCTGCATGGAGGATGTCACCTGGATCTATTGAAGCAGCTAAAGAAGTAGGAATAGAAATTTTAGCTTTATCATCTAAGGAATATGCACTGCAGACTTATGAAAATTCCTATTTAAATTCGAGAGTAGTTTTTTATACTTGTAATCCTCCTTTTGATGATCTTCAATACTTTGAAAAAAATGAAATTGTTTATCACGCATGTGAATGGGATAAAAATTATTTAAGCGTAGATTTAACACAAAAATTAAGTGAATGGCTTAATGCAAAAAATGATCTTAAATTCTGTTTTCTTAAGGAATTATTATGAAAATTGCTATTCTAATGCATGGCTTGGCCGGAAAAACTGATAAATATGGCACAGGAAATAACATTGATATTAGTATATCACATCAACATCTTGTTCGCCACATACTTGATAAAAACCCAAATTGTGAGATTGATTTTTTTATGCATTCTTGGTCAATAGAACAAGAGCAGCAGATTAAAGATCTCTACTCACCAAAGCATTCTATTTTTGAACCACAGATAATTTTTGATTTTAATTATTCTGTAGGCGATCTAAATGGTCCAGGAGGAGAGTCTAACAAGTGGGTCGACGGTAAGTTTAAAGGCGTCGAAAATCTAAGATTTCATTCACTTTTTAGTAAATGGTATTCAGCCAAGGTTGCTAATGATCTAAAGAAAAGATATGAAATAGAAAATGGTTTCTCTTACGATTTTGTAATGCTAACAAGATACGACTTGGCTTATAAAGTTGATTTTGATTTTAAAAAATTTGAAGACAATAAATTTTATGCGATTCCTCCTTTATCACATCACGGAATTCAAGATCTATGGTTTATTTCAAATACAAACGATATGAATTTATTTTGCTTGATGTTTGATTGGATAAAAAATATCAATCATTTTCCTCATAAATTTACACACAGTCACTGGCTTGCAGAACAATTTTTAAGAAAAACAAAATTGATAGAAAGACTAGCTTTTTTTGGACCAGAAAGACCTTGGGATCTAGGCAAAGAAGGTGTTAAAAACGGTTCTGCGCCTCTTGTTAGAGATTTTTATGAAATTTCTGAGTTAACTCTCGATGAAGACATGGGACGTGTACGTGAAGAAATTAAAAATAATGCCAGACGAGTTATTAAATGAATCAAAGAACAAAAACTATTATTTGTGATATCGATGGTACGTTGATTAAACATCATGGAAATTTAAGTGAACAGTTTTTAACTTCTCCAGAAATTCTTCCGGGTGTATTAGAAAAAATTAATGAATGGGACCTTAAAGGACATCGAATTATTTTAATGACAGGAAGAAAAGAAAGCATGCGCAAAGAAACCCAGGATCAGCTATCTTCTCTGGGTATATTTTACGATCAACTAATAATGGGAGTTACTAACGGAGAAAGAGTTTTGATCAACGATTTAAAAAGTAATAGTGAATTAAAAACTGCCAGTGCTATTTGTGTGACTAGAAACAAAGGAATAACTGATGTCGAGATTTAAAATATGAAAATTGCTTATTTAATCAACGGCCTAGTTGGAGGTCTTAAAGGTAAGAATTTTGAAAGAAAAGACGAAGATCATGTTCCTTTAATAGCAAGATATTGCAAAAATACAATAGATGACTTTTTCTGCAAAGGACATCAAATAGACTTTTATATTTTTACATGGCACACTAATCACATAAAAAGTTTTAATCAGATTTTCAACCCCAAAGAAATTTATTTTCAAAATCAATCAGTCTTTCATGTTCCTGATTTTGTAGAAAATACTTCTAGAACTCAAGCACACATTAGTAGATGGTATGGATATAAAAAAGTTTTTGAGTCTTTAGAAAAAAGGATACATTTAGAAAATTTAAATTATGATTTTGTTTTAAATGCAAGATTTGATATTTGCTGGAACAGACCGATTTTAATAAACGATACTAATAAGTTATTATTAGCATCATACACTTCAAAAGAAAAATTGTCTGAACTTTATCCTGTTAAAAATCCACAGTTTAATATCGATAGATGGAGTCCTGAACTTTATAGTAAAGCTTGTGTTTTTGAAACAGATTTGCCAGATCATGTCTTTGGAGGAAATTTTCAATTCATGAAAGAAATGTCAAATATTTATGATAGTCTCTGGTATCTACATCATGACAAAAAATATGGAAGAGGAAGAATGATGAGTCATCATAGGCTTTTACCTGGAATGATCAAAGAGATTAAAAGATCTCAAAATGATATTAATTTTATGAATTATATTGACGACACATCAAACACAGCTGACTATGATATTTTTAGATATAGAAATCTTAACTTAGAACAATTAAAGAGGTTAATATGAAAAATGAAAGACCATGGGGAAATTACACAAATATTTTTACTAGTCAAGACTTTAATATCAAGACAATAGAAATATTACCTAATAAGCAACCCAGTTATCAATATCATCATAAAAGATCAGAACATTGGATAATCTTAAAAGGTGAAGCCGAGATTACTATTAATGATGTAACGACTATCAAGAAAGAAGGTGATCATATTTTTGTACCTGTAGGCGACAAACACAGAATTAAAAACATTTCTAATGATGTCACCTTACAATTTATTGAAGTTCAAACCGGAACTTATTTTGGAGAAGATGATATTGTAAGAATTCAGGACGATTATGGAAGAGCTTAAAGTATTAATAACTTGTAGCGGCTTAGGAAGCAGACTTGGAGAAATCACTAATTTTACTAATAAGTCTCTTGTTAGAGTAGGTAAAAAACCTACAATTACTCACGTTATTGATAGTTACCCAGAGAACACAAGCTTTGTTGTAACTATCGGTCACTACGGAGATCATGTTAAACAATATCTTAATATCGCTCACAAAGATAGAAAGATAGATTTTGTAGAAATTGACAAATATGAAGGGCCAGGATCAAGTCTTGCATACAGTATGTTTAAAGCATCAGAATTACTTAAGACACCTTTTATCTTTCATGCTTGTGACACTATTGTTAAACACACAATTTTCAATAAAGAAAAAAACTGTGTGTGGGTCTCTGAAGCTAGAGATAATAAATCAAATTATAGAACAACCACAGTCTGTGGAGATTCTTTAGGTAAAATTGAAGAAAAAGGTATGACATCGAGTGGTTATGCGTACATTGGAAAGTCTTATATCAAAGATTACGAAATATTTTGGACAAAAATTAAAAAATTAATTAGTGATTCTTTACCAGAAGACAATATTCTTTCTGATTGTCATGCAATAAATCTTATGCTAGAAGAAAGTTTCTGTTTTGATGTTCTTAAAACAAAAGATTGGATAGATATAGGAAACATCGATAGTCTTAATTTTGCTCGTTCGCTATTTAAAGAAGACGAGAACGTCCTTGATAAGTTTGATGAGTCAATATTTTTTATCAATAACAAAGTCATAAAATTCTTCTATGACACCAAGATAGTAAAAAATAGAGTAGAAAGAACAAAGTGGATGAATGATTGCACACCTAAGGTAATAGATCAATCAGAAAATTTTTTTTCTTATAACTTAGTCAACGGTGAAGTTCTTTCAAGAAAAGAAGATTTTAACAACAATACAATAAGAAATTTGTTAAATTGGTTTAATCAAAATCTATGGTCAAGTATAACAACTGAAGATTATTCAACACATTGTGAAAATTTTTATATTAAAAAATCACTCGAAAGAGTTGATAAGTATCTTAAACATCGATCTTTAAGAGATATCGAAACCACAATTAATGGAATTAAAGTACCTCCAGCTAAAGATTTAATACTGATGTCAAAAAATCTTCTAATGTCTGATATTAGAACTTCTTTTTTTCATGGTGATTTTATATTAGAAAACATAATTTATACTTCTGAAAAAAGTTTTTTCTTAATTGACTGGCGTCAAGATTTTGCAGGCTGTGTGAAACATGGTGATTGCTATTATGACTTATCAAAACTTAATCATAATTTGATTGTTAATCATGACATTGTTAATGACAAAAACTATAAGATTAAATTTAAAAGTAGCACCGAAGTCACTGTCGATATTTTGTGTTCAAAAAAATTTATTGATGCAATAGAAGAATTAAAAATATTTTGCAAAGACAACAAATTTGATTATAAAAAAATTGAAGTATTAACTTCAATAATCTGGATCAACATGTCACCTCTGCATGATAAGAATTTTGGAGACTTTCTTTTTAACTTTGGGAAGTATAACCTTATGAAGGCCTTAAAATATGAATAACACACTTGCTTTCGCAATTCAAATAATTAAACAAAGCAACAACATGTCTAAAAATGTTTTAGAATTTGGAGTTTTCAAAGGAGGAACTATTAAACAGATTAGAAATAGTTTACCACCAGATTATAAAGTTTTTGGATTTGACACATTTGAAGGTTTACCTGAAGACTGGGAATTTACAGAATGTAAGAAAGGTGACATGTCTACGAACGGAGAAATTCCAAGTATAGATGGCGTAACATTTTTTAAAGGTTTATTTAAAGATACGATATTTGAATACAAAAATATTTAAAAGGATCCTATTTCTCTCTTACACATTGATTGTGATCTTTACTCTTCAACAATTGATATTTTATTTTCTTTAGAAGATCAAATAACTTCTGGAACTGTTATCATTTTTGACGAGTGGTATTATAATCATAAAGATATCGAAGTCAATAGACAGCATGAGCAAAAAGCTTTTTTTGAGTGGGTAAATGCTAAAAATATTAAATATCAAATTTTACCTCAAATCGAAGACGAAAGAAGGATTGTCTTAATATTATGAAAAATTCAAATCATAGAAAACTTTTTATAGGTCCAATGTCTAAAAACATTGTTGATTCAATATTAGAAAATAGCTTAGAAGATTATGTAGGGATTATTCCTTCAAGACGTCAAGTAGATTCTTTCCCTAGTGGTTATGTCAATAATTGGTCAACAACATGTTTTTTAAATTATACTAATAAAAAAAATTTAATTAGATGCAGAGATCACGGAGGCCCACTTCAAGGCAAAGAAAAAGATAACGGCTTTGACTCTCTAAAAATAGATGTAACTAGCAATTATAACTTTCAAATTGTGCATGTTGATCCTTGGAAAAAATCTTCTGATTTAAATGAAGCAATCGATCTAACTTCTGATATTATTAATTTTTGTCATAACTTAAATAATGATGTTCTTTTTGAAATAGGCACTGAGCAGGGAATAAAACCTTACACATCTAAAGAGTTTGAAACTTTTTTAAAAAAAGTAAGTGAAAAAATTGGCAACAAATTTAGCAAAGTTTTATATGCAGTGATTCAAGGAGGAACGCTATTAAAAGACACACACAACGCAGGAAAACTTGATGAAGAAAAATGCTTAGATATGATCAATATATGTAAAAAATTTGGGCTTCTTTCTAAAGAGCATAATGGAGATTATCTTACTGATAACCAAGTAAAGACCAGATTTAAATTAGGATTAGACTCTATCAATATCGCTCCTGAGTTTGGCAATTTAGAAACAAACGCAATAATGAGTTCTATTGATGATGATTTTAAAGAAAAATTTTTTAATCTTTGTTATTCTTCAAAAATGTGGGCAAAATGGCTACCGTCAGATTTTAAAATCAATTCTCAAGATGATAAGAAAAAAGTAGTTGAAGTTTCTGGTCATTATGTTTTTTCAAATCCAAAATTTCAAGAAATTAAAAATAATTCAAACTTAACAGATACATTTGTCAAAGAATTACATTCGAAGAGAATAAAAGACCTACTAAAATCAACAGAGTATTAAAATGGGAAAATCTGACCCGCTTATATTTCCGTGGTACATTAAAAATCTTCCAAATATTGAACCAAAAAAGATTGCAATCTTAGGCAGCACATCAGAAAATTTTGTAAGATTCCGGTACCCAAATTCAGAAATTCATTTATTTGATATACAACTAGACAACTGGTCAATAAACGAAGAATGGGAAATTGAAAAAGAATTTTATGATCTTGTTGTCTGTACAAGGTGTGCTTATTTCGCCAAAGAGCCAAATATTTTTATTTCTAAATGTCTATCACTGCTTAAGATAAAGGGTTATCTTTTTGTTGATTGGGGACTTGGGGATCACTGGCGATTTAAAAACTATAAAGTTGGATGGAAAAAAGATTTAGAACACGAATACGCTTATTATCAAAATCAAAATTACTTTTTGTATTCTTGTCTTTGGTGTCATGAGTGGGAAAATAATTTAATTGTAAAAAATTTTAAGATAAATATTGAAAAGTTTGGGTATAATGAAGATATACAAAAAACTTTAAAAAGAGAAATACCTTCACTTTTAGAAGATTTTCAAAAACCTCAAAAATTAGATTTTTTATTTTTGTGGCCTGAAAGTCCACAGTTGTATATTCTAACAATTTTTAAAAAATAATTATGAAAGTAAATTTTATTGCAAATAAAAAGTTTAAAAATACAGATGTTTTAGAATTTCTAAAAATGTCTAGTGATCAAAAAAAATTTACTAATGATGGTCCTGTAAAAAAATTACTTGAGTATGAATTAAAAAATATTCTTAATATTCCAGAAAATAAGTCTGTTGTATGTTTGTCTAATGGAACAACTGCACTTCATACACTTCTTTATTCATTTGAAATAAAAAACAGAAAAAAATTAAAGTGGATGACACCTTCTTTTACTTTTCCAACACCGATGGTTGGAGGATTTAAGTCTAACGTTGGATTAGTTTGTGAATCTGGAAGGTTATTAAAAGATTCTAATCTTAATGATATAGACGGGCTAATCATTACTAGTATTTTTGGTTCTTCATTAGATATTGAATATTGGGTTGATAGATGCAAAGAAGAAAATAAAATTCTAATATTAGATAATGCAAGTTCTCCTTGTAGTTTAATAAAAAAAGAATCAATTATGTCATACGGAGATGCAAGTTTTAGTAGTTTGCATCATACAAAATTCTTAGGAGTAGGTGAAGGAGGATTTGTAGTTGTCGAAGAAGAAATTGCTGAATTGATTAATAAAATTGCATGCTTTGGATTTGATCAATTCAGAAAGTATGATTCTAGATCGTCAAATTTTAAAATGTCAGATATAACTGCTGCATATATTCTTTCTCATGTTAAAAATTATGATATTGAAAAGCACAAATCTATTCAAAATGAATTAGTAAATTTTGTGGATTTAATCGGTTTGAAAACGTTAGGATCATGTAACGACATTGTTTATGGAAATCTGCCAGTTATTTTTAATAAAAAAATAGACAAGTCTTTTTTTACAAATCTTAATGTTGAAGTTAACAAATATTATAGACCACTAATAGAAGAAGATTTTAATGCTTGGGAAATTTACGAAAGAATTATTAACTTCCCTCTCCATGATGAACTTACTTTAATTGAGTTAGATATTCTCAAAGATGTATTAAGGATCTCAAGTGAAAACCAGTAAGAAAAAAATAGCTGTTATTGGCGCAGGTGGTCTTGCATCTGAAATACAATGGCTTATAAGAGATCTTAAAAAATACTCATTTGAAGGATTTTATGTAACTTCAAGTGAATTTGAAAATAGCAAAACGTTAGGAAATATACAAGATCTTAAGAAAAAAATAGAAATAGGATTAATTGACTGTGTAGTTGTAGGTGTAGGAGATCCTAAAACTAGACAAGAAATATTTGAAAAAACATCTTCGGAAATTAAAAATATTTTTTGGGAAACTTTAATACACCCGTCAGTTATTTTAGATAAAAAAACATCTATAGTAGATTCTGGATCAATTATCTGTGCAGGTTCTATCATTACAACTAACGTTAGAATTAGTAAAAATTGTTTAATTAATTTGCATTCCACAATCGGACACGATACTCAAATAGGAAGTCACTGCGTGGTGAATCCAGGATCTAACATTTCAGGAAATGTTACAATAGGAAATAATACATTAATTGGCACTGGTTCATCTATTCTCCAAAAAATCACAATCGGAGAATTTGTAACAGTTGGTGCATCTGCGTGTGTAACAAAGTCTATTGAAAGTGGCAAAACTGTAGTAGGTATTCCTGCTAAGGAAATTAAAAAATGATCACTGCTTTTATAATTCTAGCTGAACCTGAAACTTTACAATATCCATACATTGAATCTATAAGATCTCTTGCAAGACTCTGTGATAGAATTATTATTAATTTTGCAGCAGGAAAAACTTCTAATGTTCGTCAGTTAGAATCTATAAGTCTTGATAAGATTAAAAAAATTAAAGATGAATTAATAGAATGCAAGATTGATATTGTTCTTGATGAGTTTTGGCCAAATCAAGAAAAAATACAATATAATGATCTTAGAAATCGATTTCAAAATGGTTTAAATATGTGTTCAGAAGGCTGGTTTTTAAGATTTGATGCTGATAATATTTTTTATGCAACCTCTATTTTAGACATAAAGAAAAAATTAGATTCTTGTAAAAGCTATTCACATATTGTCTATTTTCCAAGAATTGACGTAATTAATAAGGATACTTTTCATGTAAACAGAGGATCAAGAGACTTATACGCTTTAAATATTGATCTTCTTTTAAAAGACAATATTGATTATGAAATTGCTGATAAAAGTAAGTGGTGCGGAATCAAATTTGATAAAAATATTATTGAAACAACTATTGAAGATGAAAAAATGATGCCTGTCAATTATGATGCTACGTTTTTTGATAAAAATCGTCTAATTGATTTTTGGAAAAAAACTTTAATTCTTTATAAGAATGCAGAAATGACAAAAGAATCTTTTGAAAACTTAACAGATGATCAAGTTGTTCTCAATTACAAAAAATATATTTTTAAAAAGAGAACAAATCCTTATAGAGTTACAAAGCATCCTGAAGATGTGACTGAAAGAGTAAACAGTTTAACACCCAGTCAATGGGGTTACGATAATTTTAAGGAAATTAAATGAAAGGTGTTATTTTAGCAGGAGGAACTGGATCGAGAATGTCTCCTTTGACAAATATCTTTAATAAGCATATTTTACCTGTTGGTAGAAAACCAATGATTCAATATGCAATTGAAAATTTTGTTGAAAGTGGAATAACAGAAATTTTAATTATAACTGGGTATCCTCACGTCGGTCAAATAGCAAGTCTTATAGGTTCAGGAAATAATTTTAATTGTGATGTCACGTATAGAATTCAAGATGAACCGAATGGTATTGCAGGAGCACTAAGCTTATGTGAATCTTTTTCAAACAACCAAGATTTAGCTGTTCTTTTAGGCGATAATATTTTTGAAAATTGTCTTAAAGATCATATTTTTAAATTTAAGAATAGAAAAAATGAAATTTCATGCCAGCTTTTATTTAAAAAAGTTGAAGATCCAGAAAGATTTGGTGTAGGTGTCTTTCTTGATAAGAAATTAGTAAAAATAATTGAAAAACCTGTCGAAGCGCCTAGTAATCTAGTGTGTACTGGATTTTACCTTTACGATAAAAATATCTTTGATCATCTTAAACACTTAAAAAAGTCTAATAGAAATGAGCTAGAGGTAACTGATATCAATAATATTCTTATTGAAAAAAAATGTGTTAATTACGAATGTGAAAAAGGTTGGTGGATAGATGCAGGAACTTTTGAATCTTATGAAAAAGCAAATTTGTTAGTCAAAAAAAGGAATAAGTCATGAATTATCTACTAACAGGAGCATGCGGTTTCATAGGCAGTCATACTTTTGATGAATTCATTAAAAATAATAAAAACGTAGTTGTTCTTGATAAACTCACATATTCATCTAATATTGATAATATCGATAGAGATAAGTGTAATTTTTACAATATAGACATTTGTGACAAAGAATCAGTTAGAAAAATTATTAAAAAGCACAATGTTAGTTCAATAGTCAATCTTGCTGCCGAAACTCACGTAGATAATTCGATTTCAGATCCAACAATTTTTGTAAAATCAAATGTAATGGGAGTACTTTCACTTCTTGAAATTTGTAAAGATCATAATATTCTTCTTACACACATATCAACTGATGAAGTGTATGGCCCTGCAAATGATTTTTCATTTTCTGAAGATGCACCTTTAAATCCCATGAATCCTTATTCAGCTACAAAAGCAAGTGCTGATCATTTAATATTTTCATTTCATAATACACACAATGTTAGATATAAAATTATTAGACCCTCTAACAATTTTGGTCCTCGACAAAATAGTGAAAAATTTATTCCAAAAGTTTTATCTAACATAAAAGAAAAAATATCTATACCAGTTTATGGTGATGGAAATCAAAAGCGTCAATGGACGTATGTTAAAGATACTGCAAAATTCATATATGACATTACTGTTAAATTGCCTGAAAATAGGATCTATAATTTAGGCGATAATAATATTTTAACAAATAATGATCTTTTAGAAAAAATTTTTAAAATAACTGGAAGAGGAAAAAATTTAGTAAATTATGTAAAAGATCGACCCGGGCATGATAAAATGTATTGGATAAATAACAATGAGTTAAGCAAACAAGTAGAAATTAATTTTAGTAATTTTGAATCTTCGCTTTACGAAACAATAAAATCGAGTTTTTAATATGAAATATACGCTAGGTGTGATCGGTAATGGATTTGTAGGTTCTGCAATTGTTCATGGCTTTATACTTCATTCTGATGATATTTTAATCTACGATAATGATACAAGAAAGTCAACTCATTCTTTTGAAGAAGTTGTAGATAAATCAGATATAATTTTTGTATGTGTTCCTACTCCGATGTTCGAATCTGGTGAGTGTGATACTTCAATAATTGAAAAAACAATTGAAGATATGACAATTAGCAAAAGCATTAGTCAAAAAGTTATAGTTATTAAATCGACAGTTGTTCCCGGGACAGTTGAAAAACTTGCTCAAAGATATCCTAATTTAAGCTTTGTTTTTAATCCAGAGTTTCTAACTGAAAGAAAAGCAAGATTAGATTTTATCAATGCTTCCAGAATTGTCTTAGGAAGCAATAAACAAGACGCAATTGACAAGGTAGAATCTCTATATAAAAATAGATTTCCTCACACACGTATTATTAAAACTGACTTTGGCACAGCACAATTAATTAAATACATGGCAAACTGTTTTTTTGCTACAAAAGTATCATTCATGAATGAAATGTTTCAAATTTGTGAAGCACTCGGCGGCGATTGGAATGCTGCTGTAGAAGGTTTTATTACTGATGGTAGAATTGGTAACTCACACATTGATGTACCGGGTCATGATGGTGATTTTGGATATGGTGGAAAATGTTTTCCAAAAGATATTAACGCAATGATTAAGAGATCTGAAGATTTAGGTATCGATCCTAAAATGCTTAAAGCTTCTTGGGAAAAGAACAAAGAAGTCAGAAAGAAGCTTGACTGGTTTGATATTCCAGGCGCAATGACAAAAACAAATAAATGATAAAAATGTAAATACTCCTACTTTGTATTAAGATTCAAGTAGGAGTATTTATGAATCAAGTATTTGCAACTGGAAAACCTCACGTCTCTTTTTCTGAGCTCAAGAATTGGAAAGAGTGCCCTTATCGACACAAGCGTCTGTATATTGACAAGATCGATATTGGAGAACCTAGTCCATTTCTTGACTTTGGAACTGCGGTTCACGCCGGTTGCGAGATGATTATTGAAGGTAAAGAAGTTTCCAAAGAAAAACTTTTGTCTGACATCCGTGAAGCTTGGTCAAAATATGACTTTGACAATCCTGAATGGATTGAAAGGCAACCTGACTGGTACAAGAAGTCTTACGCACCTGTTAATACTTGGTGTAAGTGGGCTGAAAGCATGTGGGATGAAGTTGTTCCTTTCCTAAATACAGAGTTTCCAGGATGGACAATACATGCAGCTGAAGAAGATCTTTATGAACCTATACAGGGAAAAGAAATTTCTTTCAAAGGCTTTATTGACGGTGTAATCAAAGTTCCTAAAAAACGAGGCAAAGGCGAAGAATATTGGATTATTGACTGGAAGACAGCAGGAAGCGGCGGATGGAGAAGTGACAAGAAACAAGACTTCTTGATGCAGCTCCAGTTAATTCTTTATAAGCATTACTGGTCGCAGAAACACAATGTGCCTCTTGATCAAATTAAGTGTGCCTTTATTACACTTGGAAGAGGTGCTAAGAAAGGTAAAGTATGTCAATTGGTAAAAGTATCTGTGGGACCTGTGACCCTTGCAAAAGGACTCAAAGTTCTTAATGACATGATTTCATGTGTCAATAGAAAGTCTTTTCTTAAAAATAGAAATTCTTGTAACTTCTGTCCGTTTCACAAAACAGAACATTGCACTTGATTTAAATTTAAGTCTTTTATGTTATAATTTGTTTTGAAGAGGAGAAAATGAAGAGTACTAAGAAATATAAAATATTAGTTTTATCTGATCACGCACTTTCTACGAGTGGCGTTGGAACTCAAACTAGACATCTTATTAACGGCTTAGTTGATAAGGGTTGCTGGTCTTTTAGACAATTTGGCGCTGCTATCAAGCATACAAGTTATGAAACTGTAACTGTAAATCCTGATTTTATCATTAAGCCAATTGATGGGTTTGGAAATGCTGATGTGATTAGAGTTGCGCTTGCAACTGAAAAGCCTGATGCGATTTTTATTTTCACAGATCCAAGATTCTTTACATGGCTTTTCGAAATTGAAGATGAAATTCATCAAGTTTGTCCTATTGTCTGGTGGCATGTGTGGGATAATTATCCCTATCCAAAATTTAATGATCTTTACTATCATGGAACAGATACAATAAATTGCCACTCTCATATGACTTATACAATGCTTAAGGAAGAGGGAACTCACAAAGAAAAAACTGCATTTATTCCACATGCAATTCCTGACAATCTTTTCTATCCTCTTTCAGAAGATATTGTTCGATTAAACAAGAAATCGCTGTTAGGTGAAGATCGTCAAGATCACTTCGTCGCAGTCTGGGTTAATAGAAACGCCAAAAGAAAGAGACCTAATGATGCTCTTTTGTCTTGGAAGATTTTCTTAGATGGATTAGAGCGAGATTACGGTCATAGAAAAGCAACACTAATTATGCATACAGAGCCTACCGACGGTGAAGGCCCTAATCTTTTTGAGACAAGTAAACACTTAGGACTAGAATCAAGTGTCTTTTTCTCAAGAGATAGAATTGATTTTGAAAAGATGAATGTTATCTACAACATGTCTGATGTTTGTTTTACACTTTCTTTTGCTGAAGGATTTGGTCTTTCAACTTTAGAGTCCATGATGACAGGAACTCCAGTAATTGCACCCATGACAGGCGGTTTGACTCGACAAGTAGTTGATCATAGAGACGGGTCACATAATGGCGTTGCACTTCCGGTTGAGCTTAATACACTTGTAGGAAGTCAGGCAGTGCCTTATATTTATGAAGATTATGTCAGCAACGATTCTGTTGCTCAAGGCCTAAGAAATCTTTTTGATCTTAATAATGATGAACGCAAAGCACTTAGAAAGAAAGTGTATGATTACGCACACACAGAATTTTCTTATAATAAGACCGTTGATTTGTGGCATGACAGTCTTTTAGATACTATCAATAAGTTTAAAGCTTATAGAAAATGGGAAAAAATAACATTTTGAGGATTAAATGAAGAATGTTCTTTTAAGAGCACCACTACTTACTAACAGTGGCTACGGTATTCATTCTAGACAAATATTTGAGTGGTTGCTGACAAGAAAAGATTTAGACATAACAACTCAAACTCTCAACTGGGGATCTACTCCTTGGATGATGAATCTATCAGCAGAGAATGGAATTTTTGGTAAGATTGTTGAAAGAGCTAAGTCAATAGAAAATAAAAAGTTTGACTTTACTTTTCAAAATCAACTTCCTGATGAGTGGGATGAGAAATTAGGACTATTCAATGTTGGTGTGACTGCACTTGTTGAAACAGACAAGTGTAATCCTGCTTGGTTTGATAAGATTAAAAAGATGGATCAAATAATAGTTCCTTCTAATTTTACAAAAAATGTTATATCAAATACATTTGGAAGTATTTTTGATAAAAAGGTTCATGTAGTTCCAGAGTGGTTTAGCCCCTCATTTGCTTACAAAGAAAGCGATCTTAAAAAAATCAGAGATGATAGATTTAACTTTGAAACTTCATTTAATCTTTTAACAGTTGGAACTCTAACTTCTTTGGATGTTGATTGTGACAGAAAAAATTTAGTAAATACTCTTCGATGGGCAATTGAAGCGCTTGAAGGCAGAGATGATTCTGGAATAATCGTCAAAACCTCTTTTGGCAGAGGTTCTGTAAAAGATAGAGAAATGACCAAAAGTATTGTTGGACAAATAAAGAATACATTTAGAAAGTCTGACTTTCCAAAAATCTATTTGTTGCATGGTAACATGACAGACTTAGAAATGGCTTCATTATATCAGACAAATAAAATTAAAGGTTATATCTCAGCAACTAGAGGTGAGGGTTACGGCTTACCTCTGATAGAAGCAGCTGCTTCAGGAATCCCTGTTGTTGCAACTAACTGGTCAGGTCATATTGATTTCTTAGAAAATTCATTTTTGAAAGTAGATTACAGTCTTAAGGAAATTCCGCAGAGAAGAATTGACAATAGAATATTTGTTAATGGTGTCAAATGGGCAGAACCTAATAGAAATTCTTTTATTGATCAAATAAATGACTTAATTAAAAATCACAAAGAGCATGTTGAAATTGCAAAAACCCTCAAGAAGCAAGTTACTCATAAATTTTCTAAAGAAAAAATTTGTAAAAAATACGATAAGTTTTTAATGGAGACACTTTCTTTATGATAACAGAAATACTTATTGTCTGTAATGTTTTCCTTTTATTAACATTATTTTTTTCTCTCTATAAACTTTTTAAGTTTTCTATGTTATTAATTAATCTGGAAGATACGTTAGAAGAATGTCTTGATATATTAGATGAGAGATATAAGTCAATGTCAGAAATACTTGAAATACCTGTGTTTTTTGATTCTACTGAGGTCAGAAGAGTAGTTAATGACATTAAAACATCAAGAGATTCTTTAGTTGTCGTCGCAAATAAACTTACAGCAAGTTACGGGAGACAAATTGAAACTAAAGAAAATGAAAGTGGTAACCAGACAAACAGTAAATAAACCTTATTTTGGAACAGATGTTCATGATGCAATAATTGAATATCAAAATACTTCTTGCGAACAAGAAAAGCATGAAATTTACGAATCTGAAATTAAATCAGCGTTCGAAAAGCTTTCAGAAAATTTAATTTTTATTTATGGTTTTAGTAGAGATCAAGATCATTTTTATATTTTAAAATCTGATTGCGTTTCATTTTTATATGAAACTCTTTATAAGTTTAATTCAGAAAAAGGAAGTAAAGCTTTTTCTTATTTTAACGCGTGCGCAAAAAATCACTTGCTTGCGAATGCTAAGAAAACTCAAAAGACAAAAGTTCGTAATATTTCAATTGATGACTTTCAATCTTTGACTCCTGCTGAAAAGCATGCCATAGAAAACTTTAATTTTATACCTTCGCAAGAAGATATTTTTGTCAAAGAAGAAGATAAAAATATCTTAAAAGATGTTTTAATTAAAATTAAGACAAAATCTTTAAATGATAATGAAAAAATCTGTATTGATGCTGTAATCACGCTTTTTAAGAACATTGAAGAAGTTGAGTTTCTTAACAAAAGAGCTGTTTTTGTTTATCTAAGAGAAATATCAGGATTAAATGCAAAGCAGCTAAGTTCTTCTTTATCAAAAATTAGAAAATATTATAAAGACATTGCAAGATCAGATGATCATTTCCTACTGTTTGGATAAAAAATGAAGAAAAAAGAAAAAACAACAGATGATAAAATTAAAGATTTTTCTGATCTGCTAGACGAGCTTGAAAGCACTCAAGACAAGAAGAAATTACTTTGGAAAGATGCTTATAAGAATGCCTTAGATGATAGATCCTCAGCATCAATATTAGTAGATGATCTTCTGTTGCAAATTCAAGGCAATGTCAATAATCATGTCCAACTTGGTTCTATTATTTCAAAATATTTAGAAAGAATGTCAAAAACAAATGATCAAATATTAAGATTGGCAGAGCTTATTTCAAAAGAAGATTCAGGATCTAAAGACATGTCACCAGATGACATTTTTGGAGAAATAAATAAATGAAATGGTCAAGAAGATCTGCGTTAGTGCATGCACAAAAAGATACTTCTTCGACAGCATCATCTTTTGATAAAGATGCTTCAAACAACATATTAAACTCTTCATCAGAAAAATCAAATTCTTCTATGTTTGAGATTGCAATTGTTGAAGAAGTAATATCAAATCCTTACGCATACTTTAATAGATCTTGGCCTTTTGAAGAAGATAAATTATTAGGACAACCGTTAACACTTGGCGACGTTCTTTCAGAAAGAGTAAAAGAAGTTGATCCAACAGCACCAGGAGAACCTTCTAAAAAGTTAAAAAGCCCATGGAGTCTTGAAAATCCATCTATGGTTGATTTTGCGCCGTCTAATTCAATTAAAGCGCTTAGAAAATCAAGCCAAAATAGTGGTGGATCTAGCTCTATACTTTGTTTTCCTTTCTTTTCTTCACATCTTTCTCTTCCTATTAAACCAGGAGAGAATGTTTGGATAATGAAGTTTAATGATCAAACTTATTATTGGATGTGCAGACAAACATCTTATCGTCAAATAGAAGATGTTAATTTTACTTTTGGGCAAAGAGAAAAAAACATCAGAGATTTATTAAATTCTCAAGATGAAAGTGTCTATTCAGATTTTAAAGCTGAGGTTAATGGTAAAAGTTCTTTTAATTTTGAAAAAACATTCTTAGAATCCATCGCTTATGAAGAAGAGTTCACAGGGGAACCTGTTCCTAGATTGTACAAAGAATGCTCAGATTTTCTCATACAAGGATCTAACAACTCACACATTTATTTAGGTAAAGAAAAATTTCAAGAAGAAAGTTCTATTTCACCTACAGCTTTTACAATAACATCTGATTCTCAAGAAACACTTGAGATGAGAAAACCTCTGTCACCTGCTGTTGATATATGTGTGCTTAGAAAAGCTGACGAGCTTTTTTCTCTCAAAAGCGCAACAGAAGCTAATGATATTTCTAGTTCAATCAGCGTTGAAGAAGGAACTTTAAACGCGGTTGCAGGAAAAAGAGAAAACAAAACACTAAGTTATTATGAAAATGAAAAAGCTCGCGACAGAATGGGTAAAGACATATCTGAAGATGAATTTTTAGACAAAGAAATTCTTAACTGTCTTGCTAGAATTTATATGTCAAATTCAAGCGAAATTGATTCCTTGCTAGGACTTGGAGATTACGAAGGTGAATCTGGTGCTTCACCTTCAAGTGTGTTAAGAGCAGGCGATTATGGCGCTATGGTTGCTTTCGGCACAAATACTCGCGTTGTAGGCAGAGAAACAATTAAAATTGGAAATCTTTTAGGCAATAGCGGTATTCATTTTTCTCCAGTCGGTGATGTGATCATATTTGCTAATAGAGCAGGTGGAGCAAAAATTGTTCTTGAGGCAACAGGTGATATCAAAATTGTTCCAGGCCCTACAGGTGTAATTAAACTTGGATCTGATGAGCCTACAGGTGGCATTTCTGCAACAGAAACTGCTACTTCTACTCAAGGCTCAGTCGAAGGAAAACCAATCTTTACAACTGCAGGAGGAATTATCGGAATAAAAGGCGGATTTGGAACTTTTGGTAAGAAAGTTTTGATCGACGTATAAGGAATCACTATGCCTGTAACAGGAACTTTATCAAATTTTGGTGATGAAGATGGTTGGAGAAAACTTTATCAACAAGAAGTTATTAAAATTTTAGAAACAGGCGGAACTGATATCGCTGGAATACCAATTCCTATAACAGTACCGCTGCCAGAGTTAGCTGCACAACAGTCAGAAGCTACTCAGGCAAGTATTGCTGAGGGAAACAATCTTAAAACAATGGAAGATGGTTTCTTTAAAGTTATTGAATCTATTGACACAACACTTCCTCCTGGTCCTACATCAGGTTTTCAAGACCCGACTTTTGCTTTACCGATACCTCCAATAATTAATTTACTTCTTGACATAGGAATTCCAGATCCAATTGCATGGGTTATTGAGAATATAGAACCTTTTTTAAAAATTCCTAAAGAAGCTATCGAAGGTCTTTCAAAGTGCGAAAATCAAGTCTTTGCTGAAGAGTTAAATAAAATTGACCCCACGATAGATGTAGATTCTACCGTAGAAAAACTCAGTGCTGTATGCGGTTTTGAATTTAGCTTGCCTACAATTGAACTTCCGCCTACAATTGATTTTCCTGATTTGAATTTTGATTTTGCGCTTGATCTAAGTGTTGATTGGCCTTCTTTTGATCCATTTTTAGAAATTGATTTTAACTTACCTGCCCTTAACTGGTTTCCAATTCAGATAATGTTAGGTATTGTTCAAGCACTTACTAACTTAATCAAGAGAATCGCAGCGTTAATATTAGAATTGACTAGAGGTTTGTTAGCGTTTTTAAAAGCTTTGGTTGAGTTTGTTTTAGCTATTATTCTCGAAATAATCGCTTTCTTTTTAGAAATTTTTGGTCAAGCAATATTATTTGTTGCTGAGGCTATCGCTTTTATTAAGCTTTCGATTTCTGCTTTCTTAACAGCCTTTGTAGGTTTTTTAATAAATAAAGGATTGATATCGTTTGCAGCCGGAGGCCTTTTAGGCATCGGAACTTAAGATTTAAATGACTTTTTTGACAATATTTTTTATTGAAGGATATTTATAGCTAAACAAGGATCAAGCGTGGCTTCTTTTAATTTTAAAAGTTCTGGCAATAAAGTTGGTGACAGAGAAGTAAATCCTAAAATCACAAAAAAAGCACGTGATATTGGATTTAAGACACCTCTTACAAACTCTCAAGGCAGACAGATTTTTGATATGCATACAGATCCTGCAGCACAGTTAAAAGATAATTTAAAAAATCTAATACTGACAAATGCAGGTGAAAGATTAGGTCTTTATGATTTTGGAGCAGACTTAAACGCTCTTTTGTTTGATCTTTCAAGCAATAGAAACGTTGAAGCAGAGTTTGTAGATAGAATTAACATTGCAGTTCAAAAGTATTTGCCTGGAATAGAAATAGATGAAGTAACTGAAGTTGAGCTTGACAGACAAGAAAAAGAAATTGCAAATAGAGCAGGAATGGCAAAAATAAGACTTAGAATACAGTTTAGTATACCTGCTGCAAGAATTTCTAATCAAGCAATAGAAGTTACATTACAAGCCGGAGGGTAGTTTATGGCTGAAAACATTAAAAAGCAAATTCAAGTTAGAAAAGACATATCTTATACTAGCAGAGATTTTGAAAGTTTAAGAAACGATCTTAAGCGATTTGTTGGACAATATTACAGAGATGCAATTGTCGATGTGTCAGATTCATCGCTTGCAGGTATGCTTATTGATGTTGCTGCGTATGTAGGTGATGTAACTTCTTACTACTTAGATCATCAATTCAATGAAAACTCTCTTGAAAAAGCTATTGAGACAAGAAATGTTGAAAGATTAGTTCGTGAAGCAGGTGTTAAGATAATCGGCAAGTCACCTGCATCTGGATTTTTAGACATCAGTGTTATTGTTCCAGCAAAATTAACCAATGGAGAATACGCACCCGATGAAGATCTTATTCCTAAAATTCAAGCAGAATCTTCTTTTTTATCAAGAAGCGGTGTAACTTTTTATCTAACAGATGATTTAGATTTTGCTGAAGAAGATTCTTCTGGAAATTTAATAGCCAAGTACGAAATAAATCAGTCCTTAGCCGGAAATCCTGTTAATTTTATAATGACCAGAGAAGGATTTGTTTTAAGCTCCAGACTTAGAACACAGCGAAATAATATTTCTGATAGCTTTCAGCCTTTTAGAACAGTTACAGTCACAGATCCTGATGCAACCGAAATTGTTAGAGTGGTTGATTCTGACGGAGATGAGTATTACGAAGTAGAATCTTTAACTCAAAGTACAGTTTTTAAAAGAATGGTCAATAATAGAGCTGATAGAGATCTGGCAGATGAAAGAATACAGCTTTTACATGCACCAAAAAGATTTGTTGCCTCTAGAACATCTTCAACTGGTAACATTACTTTATTGTTTGGGTCCGGAAGAGAAGATGTTTTTGACGAAGATGTCATACCAGATCCTTCAGAACACGCAATAAGATTGTACGGTGACAAGAAATCTCTAAACAAGATTACAATAGATCCAAACTCTTTTCTTGGCACTCAGACACTAGGAATAAGCCCTAGAAACACTACACTCATTATAAGTTATAGAAGCGGAGGTGGTCTTAGTCACAATACTGGAATTTCTGAAATAAATACAATTTCAACTTTATTAACACAATTTCCTACAGGCATCAGCACCACACAATCTACAATCATAAGATCTTCTGTGACATGTAACAATAAGTTTGTGATGTCAGGAGGCGAAGATGAACCTACTATTGAATCTCTTCGTCAGATAGCACTTTTAAATAGAAACTCACAAAATAGAATTGTAAGCAGAGAAGATCTTATTTCAAGAGTATATTCTCTCCCAAATAATTTTGGCAGAGTGTTTAGAGCTTCTGTTAGAGATAACCCAAGCAGCACACAAGCAGCACAGCTCTTTGTTTTATCTAGAAACGCTTCTGGTAAATTAATAATATCACCTGATTCACTCAAGGATAACTTATCAAAATATCTTGGCAGATTTAGAATAATTTCTGATGCGATAGACATTTTGGACGGAGTTGTTGTTAATTTAAGTCTAAACTACACTGTTACAATTGCACAAGGCGCACAATCTTCGGTCGTTCTTGCTGCTGTTAATTCTAAATTAAAAAACTACTTTAGGATAGAAAATTTTCACATAGATCAACCAATTAAAATAGGAGAAGTTGAGAATTTAATTCTTAATACTCCAGATGTAGAAGCAATAACTTCTATACGTTTTACTAATGTGACAGGCGTAAGAGGAAATAATGTATATTCAAACTATACTTTTAATCCAAAAAACTTCACTGATAGAGGTTATCTGTTTCCTCCTGTTGGAGGGATTTTTGAGATCAAATATCCTAATGATGATATCATCGGGAGAATTTCATAATGTATAGAATACTGTCAGTATCAAAAGATGCTTATATTACAAATAAAATTATTAACAACGCTTATCGTGCAACAGACGCAAACACAGGTCAAGGCGGAACTTTAGATCTTTTTAAGTTGTATGATGAGTCTTCTATAGCAGGATCATCAGATAAGCAAACAGAAATATCTAGAATTCTTCTTAAGTTTGATTTAGATGAAATTGCAACAATGCAATCTCAAGGCAAGATTGATATTAATAGTCCTACTTTCAAGTGTTTTGTTGGATTAAATGATGTCTATGGAGGACAAACAACACCTTCAAACTTCAGAGTAATACTTTTTCCTCTTTCAAAGAGCTTTGATGAAGGAAGTGGTTACGACGTAAGTTCTTTTAGAGATATAGGCGTTGTTAATTTTATAACTGCGTCAGTTTCGACAGGAAATGCAATTCTCTGGAATTCACCAGGAGCAACTGCTTCTGGGTCGTTAGGTAGCCCAAGCATAGATGTAATAACAAGTGGAACGCTCTCAGGTCCTTCCGGAACATCATTTGTCTCTTTAAACGCAGAGCAGTATTTTGAGTCAGGTGAAGAAAATCTTTTAATAGATGTCACATCAATAGTATCAGGCACAGTTACTAATCAGATTCCTAATCATGGTTTTCTCATTGCTTATTCTGGAAGTTTTGAAAATAATCAAAAATCTTACTTTGTTAAAAGATTTGCTTCAAGAAACTCTTCTAATACAGCAATTAGACCTAAGTTTATCATTAATTATGATGACAGCATTCAAGACAATCATGAAGATTTTACTTTTGATATAACAGGTTCTTTGTACCTTAAAAATACATACTTTAATATTGATTCAAATATCCTTTCAGGAGAAAGTGCAACACCTCTTACGGGTGAAAATGTCATGATTCTCAAGATAGAAAAAGGCAATTTTAAGAAAACTTTTAATGTATCACAAGCGTTAAGAGGTATTAATAGAATCACAGGTTTGTATTCTTCTTCTTTTGCAATTAGTAGTTTTTCAACTGCGAGTGTAAATGGAGAAAGTTTGAAAAAACATATCCAGACATCTGGATCTATTGTTTTCGATGAAATTTGGTCATCACAAGATCAAACAATAACTTACTTATCATCTTCTTTGACAATCACAAAAACAGACAGATCAGCATTCAATAACTTTCAGCAGAATCTTCTGGTTACTGTTACTAATCTTAAAGATGCTTATGCACCTAATGATATCATTAAAGTTAGAGTATTTTCTGAAGATAGAGATAGAAGCATTGTTTATGTTAAGATACCGCTTGAGAAAAAGAGTCAAATATTTCATCAAATGTATTATCGTGTAAGAGATTTCCAAACAAATGATATTTTAATTGATTTTGATACCGTTAATAATTCTAATAGATTGTCATGTGATTCTCACGGAATGTATTTTGAATTCTATGTAGGTTCTTTACCGAGAGGAAGAACATATGTTTTTGACTTCCTTATTAAGAAAGCAGGATTTGATACAATAATTACAGATGCAGCATCTAAATTTAGAGTTGAATAATGTCACGTAATAAAAAACTTTTTGATAGAAACATTCCAAGTGGATTTTTTAAACCTAAATTTAGAAATCAAACTTCTAGAGAATATCTTAAAAAATCTGATAATAAAAACTATACAATAACTGATTTTGAAGAAACTAATATTGAAAGTTCTTCTTCATTTAGATATGGTGATAAAAAAGAGCTTGTTTCGACTCAACAGGTAAGAACTGATTTTTCAAATTTTGTTAATCACACCTTTTTCCATTCTGCTGTTGCAAATGTAAATGAATCTTTTGATAAGATCATAAATTTCTATCCTTTTAATGGAAACAAAAAAGAAATAGAAGCTTTTGAAGACACCTTAACCGGATTTGAAAAGTATGTTCTTGATACTTTTCCTAAAAATGTAGGGTATCTAGTATTTTCAGGGACACAAGTAGGTGAGTCTTCTGCAAACGGAACATACATATCAGTTAATGACAGCATGGGCTCAACTTACGCTTCAATATCTAATATCAAATCTGCCAAAGCGTCTTTAGATCCTCAAAAAAATCCTTTTACAATAAGCTTCTTTTGCAAGATACCAGACCAAGTTAATGATAATCAAATAATTTTTCAAAAAAAATCTTCTCTTTCAAAAAATTTCACACTTGCGCTAAGTCAATCATCTTCCACAGACACCGCAAGTATTGTTTTTGGAATAACATCAGGATCTAACTATTCATATGTAACAGGCTCTATTAAAAAAGGAGAGTTTGTCAATGTAGTTGGTATTTATGATTCTTTCGGAGATGAAAAAACAAAGCTTGTTATTGATGATCTTGTCTATTCTTCGAGTATGAGCACAGTTTTTTCAAGTCTTAATTTTGATGCTGTTGATTTAACAATAGGATCAGGAGGTCAAGCTAGATTAAATAACATACTTTTTGATCAACAGCAAACATTTTCTGGATCTTTAGATGAAATTCGTTTTTATCACACATCTAAAAATTTAAACCAAATTAAAAAAGATAGATTTGTAACTATCTATCCAGATGAAGATTTAAAACTTTACTTTAAGTTTAACGAGCCAAGTGGAAGTTACTCGGCTAGAAATATTGTATTAGACAGCGCTAAAGGAAACCTTCATTCAAAAATAGAAAATTATAAAGATAATTTTACACGTGTAACAGGCTCTGATAATCCTGTTAAAAATGAAATTCACGGGAGACATCCAATACTTTTTCCAGATCATGATCTTGTTGAAAGTTTTAATATCGAACTTTTAACTTCTGGAAGCGAGTATGATGAAGTTAATCCAAATTTAATTACAAAACTAATACCGCCACACTACTTTTTAGAAGCCAACAGTCAAGAAAATTTTAATGAAGTTTTAGGTAATTTAGGTAATAATTTTTCTGACGGGTCAAATAAGTTTCCGGGTAAAAATGTTAGTGAAATTCCAAGTGCAACACTTCTTGTTAGATTCTTGCTTACTTGGGCCAAGTTTTTTGATGAAATGAAAATTTTAGTAGATGCAATAACATCCACAAATTATACACAATATGAAGAGTTAGAAACAACACCGGATGTTTTCCTGAAAAGACGTGCAGAAGATTTAAATATTGTGCTTCCAAACCTCTTTGGATCAGCAGATTTGGCTCAAGTAATCTCAGGTATTAATTTGACTGAAGATTATGTAAACTCGACTCTTACACTTGAACAAATACAAAATACGATATGGAGAAGAATTCTATCAGACTCAGTTAATATGAAAATGACTAAAGGCACAATAGATTCAATAAAGTCTGTTTTTAGATCTGCAGGTATCGAACCTGATAACATCTTGTCTTTTAGAGAATACGGCGGTGGGCAACTCAAGTCATTAGAGACATCAAGAGAAGATAAAATTGACATCATTGGATTTTTAAACTTCTCAGGTTCTAAAGATGCTGTTGTTACAACTTATGATGCACAGAATTATCCTACAAATAACATTCCAAGAATAAAGTCAGGATATCTTTCGGGTTCTAGAGAACAGCCAGGCGTCCCAGAGATTAGAGGAAATTTTGTAAGTGGTATCAGTAATAATCCAGGTGATGGTTTGTACACTAGCGGATCTTTTACATTCGAAGGTCTTTATAAGTATGTGCTACCTGCGTCAGGATCACAAAGTCTTGTAAGAATTCATACGACAGGATCAGCTACTACAGCGAACAAAGAAGCTGTGGTAGTAAATTTGGTCTCTGACATTGACAATTCTTTAAATCTTTTTGTAAGAGAAACACCTACAGGCGATGTAAGACATCTTTATTTGACAGGAGTCAATATATACGATGACAGTATCTGGCATATATCTTTTGGAACAAAAGCTTCTCACGATATTGGAGATACATCAAGATCTGTTCACTTTTTAAGAGCTGCCAAACAAGAAAACGGAATGATTCTTGAGCAATATCAAACTGCTTCTAACTTTGTAAGAGAAAGCAATTCTGTGCTCAAGGAGATATCAAGTTCAAACATCTCAGGTTCTTTCTTAGTCATTGGACAACAAAATTTTGTTAGCGGCACAAACTTTCTTAACGATTCCACGATTTCAAACACACTCGTACACAGCTCAAGCTTTGATGGTTTTGTTACAAACTGTCTTTTTTGGTCAAAACACATCACAGATTCTGAATGGAAAGAACATGTTAAGAATCACGATTCAGTAGGTGTATTAGATCCTAAAAAGAACTACAACTTTGAGAAAAATATCTCAGGATCTTTTGAAAGACTGATTGTTCAAACAAACGGAAAACAAGCAACAACAGGATCAAGTGCTACTGGAGAAATAAGATTATTTGATTTTAGTCAAAATAATCTTCATTTTGAAGGAAGTAAATTTGAAGTTTCGACACAAGTAGTTGTGCCTGTTAGAGTTCAATTTGAAATTCTTTCTTCAATGTTTGATACAAACAATGCTAAAGACAAAATAAGAGTAAGATCATATCAAGATTCGAGCATGATAGAAGAATCTAATTTTGCTCAATCTGCTCCAATACACCAGATACCCTTAAGTGAAGAAAATGTAGATGACAATAGATTTTCTATTGATATGAATGTGTTTAGAGGTCTTAATGAAAATGCGATGACGATGTTTTCAAACTTTTCTGCCTTTGATGATGCACTAGGCCGTCCTAACAATCTTTTCGGAGAGCAGTATGTTGAACTCGATCATTTGCGAAATATCTTTTTTAATAATGTGTTAGAAAAAACAGATTTAGGAAAGTTTAGAACTATATTCAAATGGATTGATAATTCGTTTACAGAGCTTGTCTTCTCGATGATACCTAGATCTACAAACTTCTTAGGCATAAATTTTATTTACGAGTCTCATGTGCTTGAGAGAAATAAGATGAAATACCTGTTTGACGAGATTTATTTAAAATCTCTTCCTCGAGACTCGAGTAGAGGTAATCTACTGTTAAGTCAATTTGTTGGCAAATTGAGAAAGGTTTAAAATGATTTCAGTAGCATCAAATATTAAATTAAATATTGATAGAGAAATTGACAGCTCGTTTTTTGATAATCCTGGAGATTTTTTAAGACACACACTTTCAAACTCCGCCACAGGATCTTTTACAAGTCCTGCAGTTTCAAGAATAGGAAGTAGCGTAGAAAGAGTAACTGTTTCTCTAAAAAATGTTGAGATTACCGATACAGGAGGCGTCAAAATAGGCCCGGCGACTCTTTTAGGCGAAAATACAACAGTTGCAGATTACGACAGCGGTCGAGACGGTATTAATGTTATCGATCTAGTTCATTTTGGAAGAATGAACGCTCCGCTTATCTCTATCAATAGAGAAAGATTTTTAAATAACAGAAACCAAATAAATCATGTCGCGTCTTTTAACAATTATGGTGTCTCAAAGCTTTTTAAAACTTACAACAATCAAACCCGTGAAGCTATACCTTTTGAAGATTTTCCAGGTATTTTAGATCCTGTTGCTTTTGTCAAAGCTGGCGATTACATACTCCAGTATATGATTTTGACAGATTTAACAAAAAATATTGATAAGTTTATAGATCCTGACGATTTAAACGGTGTAATTGAAGTTTTTGACATTAGAAATAGTTTTGCAAACACAAGCATTACTGATTTTAATGTTAAAGGCATAAAAGGGTCGATGTCAAACGAGAACTTTTATTCAATCGGACAAGGCGCTTCGCCGATAGAAAACAAATACGAGATTGATCAAGCATCTTACTCTATCTACGAAGATTCACAAGATGTTTTATACGGAGAAGTCACATTCAGCCCAAGATTAGGATACACAGCATCTGGCTCTTTCGCTCAGGATGCACCTGTGCCAGACGAGAACAGAGTGATGTCACCTTATGTTGAATCGTCAGACGATAGAAAGTTTTCTTTTGGCGGCAGATTAAGAGAGTTTATTGGAGGATCTTACACAGGAGTAATAGAAACCGAAGATCAAATACCGGAGATGGGAACAAGATTTAGATCTTCGAATTCTGGTTTTATTGGATCACCTAAGTATGATATAATCCCTTCCAGCAGATTTATTAATCCTGGAACTGACTCAATAGCTTTCATATCGACTAATAGGAACTAATATGCCAAGAAGCGGATCTAAGAAATCAGGTTTTTTAAACATACCTGCGAAACTAATATTAAGAGAAAAAGATAACTTAACAGGTTCTTATCCTTCAATCTTGAGACTCGGTGACAAAGACAGAACAGGATCGTACAAAACAAGTTTTGATGATACATACACTATTAATTTTGGAAAAAGAATCCAAGATAGATTTGAGTTAAAAGATAGTGACAAAGTTGATGGAAGATTAGGGTATACAAAAGTTATTAATCAAAAACTGTGGAGTCACACAGCAAATCTTGAGATCCGAAAGGAAAAATTTGTTTCTACTGCAGGGTCGACAGCATCTGATGGCGCACTCGTTTTTGTCGGTGCAGGCGATGCAGAAGGCAGATGGATACAGACGCGCGAAAAGATTAAAAATCCTATCGTCACTGCAGAAGTTATCTATGGACCTTATAACGAGATAAGATCGATACTTGGTGAGGGATTGGGGCTGAAATCACCTGGAATAACTGCAGCGCGAGGTCTCAAGGTTCAAACAAGCACGACAGGCACTCCTGGCTCGTGGACAACATTAAAAACTTTAACAGGTGATCTTTCAACGCTCATCGCTGTGTCTTCCGCGGTAAGTCGAAGAGATTTTGACTTAGATAACAACAGCAGAAAAAGAATAAAAATCAAACTTACACCACAAGACTTTTCTGATTTAGGCTCTCAAGATTTTTACTTAAGATTTATTCAAGAAGAGGTGTCTAGACCAAATCAAGCAGAGTGGGCATTAGGTTTTGTTAATAATGATTATCACAATGAGCAAGTAAGATATCCACTTCAGATTGATGCTTCTTCTAGAGTAGGACAAAAAATAGCATCAGGTGCCATCGCCAACGCACACACACTTCCTACACTAACAGGCTACGGAAGATCTGTGTCTGGAATAAGCGATATTCACTTAGGCTTTACTCCTGGTGAAGATGTTAGCCCATTTGAAGATTCCAGAATAAATATATCTGCTGAAGATTTGTTTTTTAGACAGGGATCTGCACCTGAAACCTTACCTAACTTTAGCACACCGCTGTGGTCAAAAACACAAATCGTGGTTGATTTATCTCCTAATACACAAACTACTTTTGGATTGACTTCTAAATGTTCAATTGATAATATTGGGGATTCGTTGTCATCACCTGCTAACAGAGGCACCTTTAACGAGCCTAATAACACTATTAAACAGCAACTAATGGTTTATTGGAACAAAGACTTAAAGCGTTGGGAAAAAATTGCTCAAGGAGTGTCAGGGAATGCTGCTGCTTCGACAGATGACTCATCGTTTTTTGACATGATTTCTTCTGGTGCATTAGGTTTTTCTTCAGTTGGTATGGTTTCTACTGGTTCTGATCATCAAATACAAAATCAAGTTGTTGTTTCGAGTGACGCACTGAGTGCTTATGTTAGACCTACTTCAACATTTGGATTTCCTTACGCAGGTAAGTACGAAGCAACATCAAGTCAAATAATAAAAGCAAGAGATATCGGAATAAACAAGCCTTTCTTATTAGAAAAGTGCAGTCTTCAATTTAACTCGGCTTTTGAGTTTGCATCTATCAATTACGATTCTGGGTCTAGAGCTTATAGTCTTGTCGCCGGCGTTTTAAATGATTCAGATAGAACAAACTTAGATAACCAGAAAGTTTTTATTCCAACATTTTTTATCTTAAGACAGCATCATGATAACTTTAGCAAGGAGATCACTTTTTACTCCGGCTCTAGCGAGATCAAAGAGTTTAAGAAAGTGGTAACAATACCTGATATCGTTCAGCTATCAACGAGTAGTGAAGATTCTTCTTTAACAATTGTTGAAAATGCCAGAGAATTGATAACATACGGTCAAGTCACACTTTTTGTGAGCGGAACTAAAAACCAAGCAAGCTCCGTAACAGAAGGATTTGGAACTCAAAATGGGCAAATAGACTTAGACGAGACTTTGAGAAGAGGACTAGCAAGAGATCTCTCAGTAGATGTTTTAAGTCTCAATGGACAAACCAGCTTTGATGCATCAACTTCTGGGCAGCTTGCTTCAATTACAGGTTCTTTTGAAGTCAATTTTCCTTCCAGAGTTTCAAATGTTCTTCCAATCGGAAGTCAAGTAATACTAAAGCTTAATAACGGCAATGTCGGAGGTCTTTACCTTAATAACGCTGTGGGAGGAAGAAGCTATGGCTCTCTCGAGTCGTCTTCCAGGGCACTCGTAAATGGAACACCGACTAGTCAGCTAGGTGACAAGTATTTTTACTTTTCGCCTGCTATCAATTCAGCACCTGTTGAGATTCAAACTAACACAGCTCAGTCAAATGATATTTACTCACCTTTTATCATACTACCTGAAGACGATCTTGTTTTTGGCTGGCAGTATCCAATGACTGACAAAATCTTGAGAGCTGCGCCTGGGCTGCGCGACAATCGGCTAAACTCTATGTCTCTTTTTGGAAATTCAAAGTTAGTTTTATACGGTTCTCAGCTAAAAGAAGGCAAAGAGTTTCATGAAGGGCTTAATCAAAACTTGCTGTCTGATAACTTACATGAAATAATTGGAAGTGAACCTGTTTGCGATCAGTTCGAGATAAGCCGAGCGATGGAATACGAAGGTGGGTATTTAGACAACTATGTCACAAACACCAGTAAAAATCCTATTTCTAGAGTAGGCTCTACAGTACAGAGTAGACTAACTACTGCTAAAAATTTATCAGAAAGAGCTTCAGCCACTATTTCAATAACTCCATTAGGCTTATTTTCAGGAGGAAAAAGAGGTGGTATGAACGATGGTCTTAGAATCTCCTTGACAGATCATCTTGGGAACAATGCACACTTTTACGGTTTTAGACATACACCTGCAATGCCTAGAAATAGTTCAAATACACCTTCACTTAGGTTTGACATAAATGACAATGGTGTGACAGACTTTTTAAGAGATGCTGAACCTGCCTGGTCTACACCGTTTTTTAACAATTTAAGCGGTAGTGATACTTTTACATACAATACAACCCACGGAGCGGATGTTGTAACGGGTGTAAGATTTGCCGGCGGATTTGTCTTTACTGTAGACTATCCAGTTGATAACGGTTCCATAGGATATTATAAACCTGATGGATTCACCCCAAGCGCTGATGAATATTTCTCTTTTAAAATTGACGGCGGAGACAACACAGGCTCGATAAACTTTACACGATCAGAAGCATTTAATACTTTACTTTATTTGTCACAAGCAATAAATGCTTCTGATCTAGATGTTACTTGTGCACTTTCTGCTGAAGGTGTAGGGTCAGACTACACTCTCGTTTTAACAATTACTCAAAACGCGTCAGGTACTGCAGGAAACAAGTCTGTTATTTTTAAAGATGCTATCGAGTTAAATATTAATTTGCAAGACGATTATCGATTTTCAAAATCTTCAGCTTTTACTGGAGGTAATGACTCGCCAGAATCAAGCCTTTTAAGTTTTTCAAGAATCTATCCTGTTCAAGACGGAACAAGAGTTTATGTTGATAGCAAGCTAAAGTCAACTGATATTGGATTTGCAAATAGCAACTTTGGAACAATGCAAACTGAAGGATCTCCGATTAGACCTAAATACTATCTAAGTACTAAAAAATACGGTCAGCTAGTAAATCTCTTAGAGCAAGGAAAAGATGGCAAAACATCACAAGACATTAGTGTAGCACCAGGAGCAAGTTTATTAGACACACTTACGGGAGGCTCGCTTGAGTCGCCTGTCAATACAGTCTTCGTATCGGGATCACTTTTAGGCAGCAACTTTTCTTTTAGTTTGTCAAATCCTGTAGATGCTGTTAATAAGACAATTAATTCAGTTTTAACTGGCGCTTTTTATGATAGACCATAATTATTAAGTAAAGGGATACAAATGGCAGGAATCTTAGATAGCAAGACACGGTTTATTGATATGATCGTGACTCAAGAAGGCAAGCGCCAGATCTCCACCGGCCGACTTCGCGCTGAGTATGCATCGATTAGTGATGATCAGACTTTTTATGACCCTTTAGAAGCAGATGATGTCAGTAATAGAATATTTTTTCAATCAATGGGGTCACATAACGAAGTCATTGTTTTAGAAAAAGATGACAGTGGTCGTCTAATTGAGTTCAACTTTTCACCTACGGGTAGTATTGTTGGAAACGACATCTTTGACAAAGACGTGACTTCCTTAAACAGACTTACACTTAAAGCAGTAACAGGTTCAGCCTTTAACTCAACTTCTGAGTCTTTGCTTAAGTCTTTTACAGAACACTTTAAGGCGCTTCAAACACTTAGCACATTTGAAGACAGCCCTGAAAATAATGATTTTGAGTTAAGCACAGAGCGAATAAGTTTTTCAATATCAAACAGTGTGCCTTTTCCTTTGGGCCCAAGTTCTGAAACAATAAATGTAAATGATGCGGAACCTTTCTTTTTAGATTCAAAACTCACACACTTACCAAATTTTAGCTTCTTGCCCCCTGTTAATGTCGATGGATCAAGCTACGGAAGCTACAAAGACATTCGTAGTTTAAAGAGAGAAACTCTCAAAGATATTAAAAACTATTTAGGATATGAAGGCTTTCAAGATTTTGATGAAGAAAACGGTGTAAGATTAAGAAGATCTTCTTCTAGTGTAAGAACTGACAAGGTAGGAGATTTTGACGTAGTAAATAGAGTATCACTTAAGTCTCCTTACAGTTTTAACTTTAAACAGTATAAGACAGTTTATTTTGACAAAACAAGTGATCAAAACAACCTGATTGTGCAAATTTTTGAAGATGGGCCTGATTCAAAGCTTGTGAAGCTTGACATCATAGATGCAGGATCCTTTAGAGATCAGAAAAGCGAATTTTATCCTGAAAAAAGAATTTTTTATGTAGGAAAGATTTATATGGATGACTTCAACACACCAACATTTATAAACATATTTACAATAATCTTCGAGTAACAAATGATCACAACCAGAAGTAATAAGAAGATCTTCATTAAAAACTCAGATCGCGATTTATCACCAAGAATTTTGAGCAAAAGAGTTGTCAATATTGATAGCAGCAAAAACAGTAAAGAGAAAAAAGACTCTTACGAAGTTTTAACCGTAGAAATAGCGTGTCATATAGACCAGAGAGTACTTCTTGAAGAAGAGGTGACAGATATTAGAGTCTACGCTTCAGATGTGCCTTTAGCTCAATTAAAATCTAGAAGAAATCTGTTTAACGAAGCATTAAATCCAGTGATCACAAATTTTAGTCCAGTTTCTTCTTTATATGATACCAACAGGGTCAAGAAAAATGATTCAAGAATACAAACGGAAGAGCAACGAAATGCAAGCAATAAAATCAACACAACTAAATCTACAAGAGAAATTGTTTCTAATTTAAATTCTGTTATTTATGATGCTGCAGGTTTAAATCAAACTTTGACCGAGCAGCGATTTTCTAATCTGACATTCTTAACCAAATTTAATGTAAATGAGTTTCTTGCATCAATTAAAATTAAAAACATACAAGGCACAAAACAGAGTGATGAAGAACTATTTGGATTTAAAAAAGTTTTTAGAGTAGAAAGACAGTTATCGCCTCAAATTAGAAAAATTGCAGGAAATACAAAAGACATCTCAATAGACATCTCAAAGTCAAATCAAAATTCAGCTACCGAAATACCTTCTTTGACAAACTTCAGACAGGTGTATTTTAGAGAAATTAAACTGGGAAGAGATCCATTATCATCTTTTGATAAAAAAGATGATCAAATGACTGTCGAAGATCGTTTAAGAGGCACCAAAAGTATTAAAAAAGAAGGGTCATCAAAGATTAAAGAACAGTTTTTAAAAATTGCTGAAAATCGTTTAGGATTAATAAACGACGAAACACTCGGTTTTAATATCGTGCAAAAAAATATTTTAAATAGAAATAGAATTTGCAGAACAACTTTTGAAATTACTAGACCAAAAATTAAAAAACTTGAAGAAAAAAATGGTGCCATCAATCTAATATTTTATGCTTACGACAAAGAAGGCAGACGAATCGATTCTTACGGTCAATCTTTTTCAACAACCAGTCTTTTCTTAACAGAAATTAATCCAACACTTGATTTTGACATAAGCTTAACCAGAACAGGCAATGATGCAGTTGTTACCAAAATTAAAAATGAAGAGCTTCAATCTTCTTACTTTAATGTTTATCAAAAATTATTTACTCGATCACAAAATTACAAGAACTCAATTTTTACAAAGACAGGCGAGAAGATCTCAATTGTTTCAAATAATACTTTGACTCTTTTTGAAGGAAAGAACAGCTCTTCTAAAAAAGCATCTAACTCAAAAACAAACACTGTCTTTCAAAGAGTGACTTCTTTTTTTCAAAATAAAGAACTTTCTAACACAAAATCAGCAAGCGTGGCTAGTAAGGAAGCACCTGCAGAGCAAATGTCGTGCTCAATTTTTGTATTGCAAGATGATGATCCTGGCACAGTAAAAGTTTCAATCACAAACACTTCAGAAGATGTTTGCGCTGTGTTGCCTGTCAAAAGAATTGCCAGAGGAACAAGAGGCAATGACTTTCAGCCGTTAAGAAAGTTAGTTGATAATTCTCTTCTGCCTGTCGAAAAAGTTTTTATAAATGAGAAAGAAGACAGTGAAAATATAACAAAAGGCTTTACTTTTAAAGATAGTGATAACGAAGATGGAGTTATTTATGAATACGCAGCATTTTTATTTAACCGATCTGGGCATAAGCAAATCTCAGGAAGCAGATTTTTAGAAAAGAGTGTTAAAAGAGAAGAGTTAGTACAAGTTGAAGTTAAAAAATCTTTGACTCAAGGATCTTCTTTCGATAGAAATACAAACACCATCTCAAACACAGTTAAATACACATTAACTTTAAATAGAATAGAAGATGATGTCGACAAGATCATCAACTCCATTTTTGGAGACAACAGAGCACTTTTTAACGATGACTTAGCATCAATCAAGGATGCTTCAAATCTTATATACGGAGTAAGAGTACATAGAATAGATACTGTCACAGGTGAGTATTCTTTCGTAGGATCTTTTAGAGGTTATAAGCAAGAAAATTCAACTGCAACAGCATCAACTGACATTCCTAAAACTTATAGAGTTGAATTTAATGATTCTGCACCTGCTTTTAGCACGCAGATCTATAAGTTCGATCCTTTCATTATTCCGCCAGCTCAAATTTTAGATAAAGTATTTCAATCTCTTGAAAATATTGTAAAAAACAATATCAGCTCTGCTACCACACTTAACAGAATATTAGTATCCAAGCAAAAGATCTTAAATAAAAATATCATATCACAAATTGGATCAAAAAATTCATCTGCATCTTTGCCTTCAAAAGGCACTATTATTACGCCTGCTGCACTCTTAGAAAAAAATAAGAACGATCTCTTTCTTGAAGGTCTCACAGGTGATATTGTTTATGATAGCGTAAGTCCTTTAGACTCGCAGGTCAATAACAATCTCGAAGTCACAGACGTCAAGTTAGGATTAGTAAGATCTCTTGATAGAAACAATTCCGATTCAAACTTTGTTCCAAAAAAATTAGTAGATATTCAATTTGCTACAAAATCTTCAGATGTTATTTTAGATTTTTATGTTATTGTTAAAAAAGTCAATAAAGATCCTAACACTATCTTAGATGGTGCAATTCATAGTAGCGACTTATCTGATGAAAAAACAAATTATAGATATTTAACAGAGATCAAAACAAATGTAGGATTGATTAGATACTATCTCTTTGGCATCACTAAGAATGGTATTCTTTTAGGTCCTCAGTTTTTAGGATCGATAATGCTAGAGGGTGAATAATGTCGCAAGATCCGAGATCATCAAATTTTGCAGTTACTAAAGAAACTTCTGAAAAGAGAAGTTTTGCCACGATAACACTGACAAGAAATCCTGAAACTTTTTTAGAAGATAATGAAAGCTCTGTGGTCGTTAATAATCAAGAAGCTTCTACACGTTTTGAACTTCTCAGACAACAAGGGCTTAATCCTTCAAAACCTGTCATTATCGCGAATACAGAATATGTTCCTGTAGGCGAAGGCACTGCACCAGACGCATCAGGCCTCAAGGTTCAATTAAGTGATAATAGCGTCTTGAGTGTTAATAATGTCACAAAGCTTATTGAACTGCATAGACAGATTAGATTAGCGACTTTAAACGCTGCAAACAAAGTGCTGCTTAATGCCAAGGGTTATGACATAAATGATGTTTTGGCTGATCTCAATAGATTGTTAAAAACATCAATGGAAGAACTCGCCAAAGAAAATCTAAGTCTTACTGTCGATGAAGTAATTAAAAGATTGACAGGTTTTAACCTGAAAGGTTTTTCTGCAGTAACAAGTTCTAAAAAAGTTATTAAATCTTCTGCCTTAAAAGCTAAAAAAAATCAATTTACTCCTGTTGCAGCAAAAACTAACGAAGCAGATTCAACAGAAGATGCAATTGCCAGAAGAACAAATCTTGTAGCAATATTTCAAAACAATGGCACCGATCCTTTTTTAAGAACACTGGTCGAGTATTCGATATTAGAAATAATTATTTTTGATATCCTGCAGTCTTTAAGCGGCATCTTATCACTAAAAGAAGCTTTTTCAAGAACTTGGTCTGTTTATGAGTCTTTAGGCACAAATATGCTTTCAAATTCAGAACTTAAGAGTAGTAGCTCATTTTTACCTGGAACTCAAAAATTTATAAACTTTTCTCTGAGTACAATAATCTCAAGTATTTATGATCTAGATGAACTTTTTCAAACTTATACAGGTGTCAAGCCAGATTCAAAAGCATCAGACATAACTTTACTATTACAGTTTTTTATCTCTATCGCTGATGAAATTAGCAACAGAGACCTTCTTACAGTTTCAAGAGTTAACTCGGAAGAAGTCTTGGCAGGAAAGTATCCTGTTAAAAGTTCTAAAAATAATCTAAAAGATGCTTTAACTTACTTAAGCAGTCTTCACGCTTCATCCTTGTATGCATTTATTAGCTTTGATGAATCATCTTCCGACACAGAAGATCATTTTGCTTATAACGATAATGGTTACAAAAATGACACTACTGTGCAACAAAAGATATTTAATGATAAAAATATAGATGCAATTATTGATTATTTCCCATCAGATTTTGATGATGTTAACATTTTTGGACAAATGCTGGTTGTTTCTTTGATAAATGATTGTATCCAAATTGCAACAAACACTACTCTGATTAGCGAGCGCAATAAGGCATTTCCAGCTGCTGGCGCGGCGGCACCTTCTAATATAAATTCAATAAGTGAATATTTTGTTCGCTTAATGAACTACGGTGGACTTGGTTCTGCTAATCTTTCGTACGAATATGATTTGACATCATCAAGTGTAAGTCCACTTGTAAAATTTTTGTCTTTAAAAACAGCTTCTGGGTCTGAAGGGAGTCTAAAATATTTACCTTTAGAATCAACAACTTACGCAAATACTAGCGGAGAAACATATCTCACCGGTCCTGAATATTTCTTAGATCTTGCATTGCAACGTGGTGAATTTGATCTTAATAAACTAAATAATTTTGCACTCACATACAAAAACTTTACAAATAAATTTGCTGATGACATTTATAACATGACAAGACTTGACGAGTGTTCAAGATCAATAAAAAAACTTTTTAAAGTTGTTGGTGATGAACTTATGAGTTCTGTAAGAGACGGAGAAAGTGTTTTTCTTCTCTCTTTAATTGCAACTCGTGCTGATACCTCCCGCGGGCTTTTTAAACTTTTTAGATCTGTTTATTTTGCTTCTCGCTTAGATGAGAAAAAAGGAAAAGCAGGTGACACAGGCATTGGCGCCGAAGACCGGGTCTTCGGATCAGATGGAGACAGTTTCGAGGAACCACTTAACAGTAGCTCAGGTGACAGAAGAGCTATGCGCGCTGCAAATCAGATACTGTTAAGAGATTTAATAGACGATAGTTTTAGCGTTGCTCGCAAAGATATTAAATTTGAAAAGAAAAAATCTATTTTAAATATCGACGGTAATCAAATAAAAGGTGCTTTTCAGCACGACGAGTATGTCAACCGAGACAAAGAATTTAATAAAATAACAGAAGGAAAAACTCTAAACGCTGGTACAGATGAAGAAAATTTAAGAAAAATTACTTATACAGTACACAAGCAGAGCGGAGACAACTTTGGAACACAAAGAGACGGTCTTAATAAAGAAGAAACTGCGTTGGAAGGCGGTGCAAATTTTTCAACAAAACTTTGCGAATCTATTAAATACTTTTTATCAAATAAGCACTTTGAGTCCAATCTTTTTTTAACACCTGATAAAAGACAAAAATTTAATGATGGAAGAGAAGATGAAATTATTCCTCGTCCAGCCGGATCCAGCACCATAAGAGCGCGTATTGTTGCTAAAAATCAACAAGGTGAAAATATACTTCTAGGCGATCATCATAGAGCATTTTTGCTTTACGGATTTGTTGCAAAATTAATATCAAAGTCTGTGTCTGTAAAAGCAAAATCATCTGAAACTGACAAGGCTGATACTGCTAAAGTGGTTTTGACTTTAAATGCCGATGAAATTGAAGGAGTGTCACAAGCTTTTATTGATGTATCAGAAGGTGTGACAAGATCAAGCACAAGCTGGAACACAGCTAAGGTTATTGCTTACCAAAATACTGTTGCGCATCTTCGTGAAACTGTTAGATTAGTTGAAAGTAAATATGAAAATATTGCAGCACTTGTTTCTGTACCGGTCTTACATAGCGAAGGAATACTCTCGCAAGCAATAGCTGCTAAACATTTTATTGGATTTGGTGACGGATCTAATAGAGGCAAATTAGCACTGTCGGTTGTTAAAGATCCAAAAATAAAAGGATATAACACAATACTCGGCTTACTCACAAAAGAAAGCGCAGGTCAAATTTACAAGTCACATGTAAATACTTTCATTAGAGATAGATTTGGATACACATACGAAGACTGTCCAAATGTCAATCAGCTTAAGCTAATGATTAAAATATTGACAACGCCCGGATATGGACTTCTCTCTTCTGAGAAGCGGGGACCTAAAACTATATGTCATGTTGGAGTGACAAATTCTCTGCTCTCGACTCTAAGATATGAAGCCTATAAAGAGTTTAGTAATAAAAACTTCTTGAACACAACAAGGTTTTGTGTCAATATCTTTAAGCGAAACGAAATAGATTCAGAGATTTTGGTCTATCCAAAGACATTTTTATTTGATTCGTCATATCAGCTTGTAGATCAAGATGTAAGCGGAACAAGACTTAATCACATTCAAAACTTTACAGATACTTGGAATTTTGATGAGATCATTAATAATGTTGAGATAACTAAATGGACTCAGTCTATTGAAAACAGCGTGAGCGATAATACTTTTAAAAATATTGTTGGAAGTTTTAAAGCTGTTAAGCAGACCGGTGAAAAGATACTTTCATCAGCAGAAGATTCGGTAATCGAGAGAGATGTCATTATTAATCATGTTCTTGATTATGCGCTCAAGATTTACTATCGTTATGTGCTAGGCATTGACTTTAATGAAAATTCCTTTACTTTAGATCCTATTAGAAAAATTTCTGGTGCTGTATCGGGAGGAATATCTACAGATAAAAGCCTTATGCAAGGCGATTATGACACATTGGTCAATGAGCTAAGATTAAGATATCCTGCAGCAAATGTTGATCAAAAATTAGCGAGTGAGCTATTTAGATCTATTGAAATAATTGCAGCAAATCCGATTTACTCATTGTCAGATAAGCTTAAAAAAGTAATCTATCCTAAAAAATTTGACAATGTCTTATCAATTCTTGTAAATGAAAAAGATTTTGTGCTCTACACACCTGCATATGACATAAATTTTCAAGGTGTTTATAGGACAACACCTAACTTCAATGTTACACCAAAAATTGTTAGACCTGAAACTGTTAGAAAAAATATTGAAACTTCTGCCACCACGGTGGCAATAGCTAAGCATATAGACAGTTGTAAAGAAGATTTTCCAGAAGTTTCAAGTCTCTATGCAACCATTACAATTTTATCTGCTTAAACAATCAAGGTTAAACAATGCCACGAGAATCAACATCTACAACAGACATTATAAACACTCAATACGAGGTACAAGATCTTTCTGGAATTGAAAGCGTTATTATTGAGCCAACCGCAGCAGGCGCGTACATCGTTGCGCTAGACAGCTTTCCTTCTGCACCTACCTTTAGAGTCAATGTTCCAGAAATTAAAAATGTTAAAGCAGAATTTATCTATAACTTTTTTACAGCCAATGAGAGAGAAGTCATAAACTCACCTGGAAAAGTTCTTGATGTGTCTGTGTCGAGAGAAGAAGAGATATTTTTTCAACTTAATAATGATAAAAAACCTAGATATGTGACACTCTCTTTTAGACCACCTAAAAAGTTTGCTAATATAGGAGAACTTAGAAACAGCAAAATAGTATCTCAAAATATTGATAAGATATTGGTAGAAGGAGGAGTATCAAATCAAGATTTTGTGAGTTTTGAGATCGTTGATTCTCTAAAGGAAAAGAGTCTTTACTCTATCTTAGACGGTGCAATGTTTTTAACAGAAACAGAAGATCCTAAAAACTCGCCGCAAGATAACTATAAAAAACTATTAGAAGCGCAAGAAGACGGTCGATTGACAGGAAAAGAAAAAAAGTTAATAGTTTCTGCTTTACAGGGAATGCAATCACAGGGTTTTAGAGTCGCACCTGGCGACGGAACAGATGAAAACGCAGCAACTGCTGATGATCTTGTTTCAAGACAAAACTTTTCAATGCAAGTAAATAAACTTGTTTTTGATCAAATTATTGACAGTGCAGTTAGAATACCAGATGGAGTTTTTCAAGACGAATTTAGTAATGCTCGTTCTTATTCATTAGATGCTAAGAAGAGTTCAATTAAAAGAAATACTTCAAACTCAAATTCAGAAAATGTTTACACATTTAAAGCAGATACAATTAGTTCATCTCCGTTTGTACAATCTCGAAACGCCGCAAGTGACTATCCTATAATTAAACATGCAGGTTATCTCATCAACAAATTAGAAGTTTTACCTGATGACACTTACGAATCACGTGGGCAACTTGTCACTGATAATCCTGATGGACTTTACATAATTGATGAAAATGTTCGTTATGGTGGAATCTATCTCTATGAGATTAAATCAATTTATTATGTTAAAATGATCGCTGAGGAAAGAAACGACGATGGTGCCCTTGACAGTGTGTCTGTCGTTGAGATTTTAATAGCTTCTGAAGGTAAATCAGCAAGTGTGCAGTGCATAGAAACAGTTCCACCTCCTCCGCCTGCAAATATTAGAATCACACTTGATTACAAGACAAGAAAACCTAGATTGAACTGGCAGTTTCCAGTAAATCCACAAAGAGACATCAAAAGATTTCAAATATTTAAAAGACCAAATGTCAGCAGCCCTTTTACTTTGATTGCTGAATTTGACTTTGATAACTCTACTATAAGATCAACAGTTTCTGAAAAAGCAAATCGAGATAGACTTTTTACTTTCGCTCACCCTAAGATTTCTTACATCGATAACTCATGGAACGAAGGGGAGCAACCAATCTACACAGTTGCATCCGTCGATGCTCACGGGCTCTCTTCAAACTACGGAACTCAGTTTAAATTTGTTTACGACAAGAGAATGAATAAAGTTATTAACAGTCTGATAAGTCTGCCTAATGCTCCGAAGCCTTACCCAAATTTATTAATAAATAGAGATTCTTTTGAAGATGCAATTAAAGTGAGTGGTTATGACAGAATGCGAGTCTATCTGGATCCTGAGTATTACAAGGTTACAAAAAATGTCAATAAGAATCCCGATCTTGAAAAAGATGTAAATTTTCTGAGAATTGATCCAAATAAAGACACATACAAGATACACATGATCAATATCGACAATCACAAAGACAAGATTTTAAATGTGAGAATAGCAGATTTTAGCGGTGATCCTTCATTAAGTGTTATTCGAACTTAAATAGTAGAAAACATTTTAGGTAGATTACAATATTTTTTTTTAGAGTAATATTTACATTAAGGAGTCATAATGGGTTTTTTAGATCACAGCACCAACAACATCGTTGTTGATGCAGTCCTGACAGATGTCGGACGAAGAGCGCTTGCAAGAAATGACGGTTCTTTTCAAATATTTCAATTTGCTTTAGCAGATGATGAAGTTGATTATTCGATAATACAACAGTTCGGCAGAACAGTAGGGCGTGAGAAAATTGAGAAAAACACACCTATTCTCGAAGCTTTTACAGCAGGTAGCTTAGGGCTTAAACATAAGTTATTAAGTATCTCGAACGAATTTTTAACACACCTGCCTGTGCTGGATATGACACTTAAAGGTGCTGATCTAACAAACACTGTGGTCAATTTTAGCAGAACATCTACTACTTCGAATACAATCACTGCAGAAATTAGCTCTAAGACAGGTACTGGGATAGAGCCTGATATCTTAGACGGAGAGTTTAGAGTAGAGTTAAATAACTTATTCTTTACGATTGCGGGAGAACAACCAGATGTTGTCTATACAGATAATGTTGCTGTTTATAGAATACCTGCAGATTTCAATACGCAGGGAGACACAGTTTCTGCCACAATTACTCTTAATCTCAAGAGTTTCTCAGATACAACTTTCAGTGTTTATAGCGTTTCTGGCGGATCTTACATTAGATCTTTCTTAAAAGTAACAGGAATAAACTCTGGTTTAACCAAAAATATTGAACTTAAGATCTCATAGTAAGAGGGAAAAATGGCGACATATAAAACAATATCAAGTGCGGACATCAAGACAACTCGAACCACACTCAATCAGCTAGTGGATTTCGTTGAAGAAGATGTGTCAGGATCAGCGACTCGAAAGAAGTTTGAAGTTTTCGTAACTTCTTCGGGTACAAACGCTGTTACTTCCTCACTGTTTCAGACAGTTTTTGACCAAAACTACACTCTTCAAACAGCAAATGAAATTTTTGACATAACCTTCGGTCTGTTCTCTGGATCAGACACTGTTGCATCTGCTTCATCAGGACTCGACACAAACGGAAAACTTCTTTTTAACTCTTCTTCGCTCATGATGCGAGAAAAAGTTAACATTTATAGACAGTTTGCACAAACGCTACTTGGCGATGCAAACGGTAGATTTAGAGCACCTTTTTCAAGTGTAATTTCCAGCAATGATATTGATAACGCACTTTTCTTATGCTTTAAACGACTCTTTACAAGAGACGGTGTCAAGCGTGAGACATTTGCGATGAGATTCTTTCAATCATCTTCAGCAGGACGTTCTTCTGATGCGCATCCTACAAATATCGATATTACTGCAGTAAACCCAAGTTCAGGATCTGTTATTTTTACAGACGTAGGCGCTGCTTCAAGTCTTGAAAGGTCACAATTCGGCGGCGATGTTGGAAACATTGTTTTGGCAAGTAATACTTCACAAACAGTGGGCTTGATGTTCTATCAAAAAGGTATTGCAGTCATTGACTTAGAAAGAGCACTTAATCCAAGCCAAGTCATGACCGGGTCGATCCAGTCAGTAGGTACAGCTGCACTCACACCAATTAGTGCATCTTTTATTCCTCACTTCGTAGCATCTGCTTCTATGAATCAAATCTTAGATCACTTAGCGACATCGAGATTTGGGTCAGGAAGTAATACATTCTTAACTTTCCAAAACAACACGCAGATAAACTCAACACTTGTGTTCTGCAGAGCAACTGCTGATGAGTTTAACTACTCTTCAAATCCTTCCTACACAGATTCAGAAGGCAGAATAATTGTTATTGACGAATCCGAAGCAGGAACACAGAAGTCGTTTTCTTTCGTTACATCTATTGGTTTGTATGATTCAAATGAAGAACTCCTTGCAACTGCAAAACTCTCAAGACCTGTTGAGAAAAATGACGAAAAGGATCTCACTTTTAGAGTTAGATTAGATTTCTAAATGAGGTTTCATGTCGTTTATTAGACTTGGAAAACAAAACTTAGAGAATGTATCAGTACTTCTGAGACCTCAAGTTCACTTTATCTCTTCGTCGATCGGTGGCGGTGTCACAGGATCACAATACGTGAGCCCTGTGAGATCGCCTGCATTTAAACAATTTATTGATCTCGAAACAGCGTCTTACAATCGTAGAAAGGATATTGCTGACGGTGTGAGTGGCATTCACAAACTTAATGAAGATAATTATGTTAGAGCAAGTTCTTATGAAACTGCCAAAAATAATGCTATTGCAGGTCAAACAGACATAAGTGAGCCCTTAAGCACTTACTTAAACTTAATTGATGATGCGCCCAAAGAGGTTCGTTTTGATAAGCAGTTAGATGTTTTTCAATTCAGCCCTCCTTTTAAGTTTAATAAAAACACAACAGAAAAAAATGTCATACGAAAGCTGCTCATGCCTTACCATCAACACAAGTATGACAACTGTGGTTTTTGGTACACAAACTACAATACTTTAAACTTTTTTGACAACGATATTATTCCGACAGGATCGGCACTTCTATACACAAACCCGAGTGGTGCTTACGATCTTCCTCAAGATTTTTCCATAAATTTTTGGATCAACCCAAGGTATTCTAAAGCTTCTCGTGACTATCGCGCCGGAACAATTCTTCATTTATCATCATCTGTGTGTGTGTCGCTTGTGTCCGGATCTTCCAAAGATGAGTTTGGAGCAGAAGACGAGTTTAAGATTTTATTACAGCTAAGTCAGAGCGCCGACCGAGCGCCTTCTTTGGTAAATCTAAGCGCACCAGCAGGCACTTATCCAAATGATTTGATTTTTACTTCTTCACATGTCTTAAAGAAAAATCACTGGCACAACGTGTTTATCACATGGTCGAATAGCAGTAATAACTCGTCAGGCTCAATATTTGTTGATGATCAAAAGACCGATTTTTATGTGCCCTCAGCTTCTCTGAGCGCAAATCCGCTTAAGAGCCCTGGTTTCTTGTGTTTAGGTAATTATTACAACAACAACTACACATCAATGGATGGTCTTGTAACAAATGACCCGAAGAACGCTTCAGGTGTATCTGTTAATGAAGGCTATATTCCGGCAGGTACTTCATCAGATCGCCTCTTTTCAAGAGGCGCGCAAGAGTTTAGTCATCCACTTAACGCCGAGATACATGACATAAGGATCTATAATAAATACATTAACAAAAACCTGAAAAAATACGATAACATCTCAAAAGAAAGCCCTGTTATCATAGACGATATGATCTTCTATGTGCCTGTTTATTTTTTGCCCTCGTCTTCTCAGCGAGATGTTTTGGTTTCACCTTTTCAGACAATATCAAGCACCACTGCGGACCCTTTTAATGTTCAATATTCTTTTGGTGTAGGCGGAAAAGACACAAATCTTGAAAACTATGTCTTAGACTTTGTCAATATGACGCAACCTCGTCTTTTAGGACTCTTTCCTCAAACAATAAACACAACTATTCAGAACATAACAGCTGATAACTTTACATACAATACAGGTTCAAATGTAAAGCGCCTCTTGTCTATTCTACCTAATGACAATGGATTACACACACCGAGATACGATCTACTTGAAAAATCATCGGTAGCTTCAAGTGATATGTTCAAGAAGTCAGGTAGGGCTTCTGACTACTCAATTATATCTTTAGAGAATTTAGTTCCTACAGCGTCTTTGTTTCCTGGTCTCTCTTTCACATCCGGATCGATTTTTAGCGAGATAGCAGGTATTTCTCCAGAAAATACGGGCATTGCACCTGGCGCAGTTCTAACTATCGCACAGAGAACACGAGATGTCAGCTCTAACGAGATCTCAATTATTGATGTCTCTAACATCTATTACGGATCTAAGATTCACCCAAAATCTTTCCACCTTTATGATGATAATCTCACCGGATCGAACGGTGACGTTAAGATCAATGTTCAAGACAATGGAAGAGGTGGTTTGTTTAGAGCTGACTGTTTAACTACGCAAGCTGATTGGAATAATGTTGGAACGATACTCTACGAAGAAGGCATCGCAGTAATCAAGTCGCCAAATCTACCCTTCTTCTGTAAAGATAAGATCGATCTAAAGTTTAGAGGCGAGCAACAGTTACATACACTCGTGCTCAATGTGCCTGTCAATTTAGGTGAGTTTATGTCTTCTTCTAACAAAACATACACGTCATATCCACCTGATTCGCTTCCGCATAATAAAAATCTCTCAACTATTCATCTAACGACAGTGAATATACACGATGATAACTTTAATGTAATAATGAAAGCACAGTTTGCGCAACCTATTACAAAAACTGAAGAAGATGAGTTTATCATCAGGCTAAAGCAGGATTTCTAATGATTTTAGGGATGGATATATCGACAAGTTGCACTGGATTTTGCGTGCTTAATGACGAAGGTGAGCCTGAATATTTGACTCATATTGATCTTGTTAAGATTGAAAATTTTTTTGAGAAAGCAAAGGCTGTAAAATCAAAAATATTTGAAATCACAATGAGTTATCCAATTGATTCGATAGCAATCGAAGATTATTTGACATCCTTTACAAGAGGAAAATCTTCCTCAGGAATACTTTTTAAGCTTGCAAAATTTAATGGTATCATTCAATGGATTTGTTATAATGATTTTGACAAACCTGCTTTTCCTATTAATGTTATCAATGCTAGAAAAATAAACAATATTGTTATTTTATCAAAAAACAAGTCAGAAGAACATACAAAAGAACAAGTCTTGCGTCAAGTAAAAGAAATAATAGGTGATAAATTTGTTTTTCCGACAAAGATTTTGAAAAGTGGAGATCGTAAGGGTGTAGAAGTCATAGAAAAGCATTCTTACGACATGGCAGACGCCTTTGTAATTGCAAAAGCGATGTGGATTGTAAAAGGTGAAAGTAAAGAATAATATATGCAACAATGCATATCATCACACTCAAACAAAAGAAAGACCTAATTGTTTCAATCTTCGGCGAAGGAATAACTTCAGGCGCCGGAAAAGACATTGCTGTCTTTTGTCCAACATGTAAGAAGTCACCTAAATCAAAGAAAAAGCGAAAACTTTCAATTTCAATCGAAACAGGTATATATCACTGTTGGGTTTGTGAATCAAAAGGAAAAAGCCTTGCAAAGTTTATCAAGTATGAGATACCTAATTTTAAAGATTTAGAAAAAGTTCGTGAATTTTTTGGATCTGAGATTGTTGAGGGAACAACTGTAGAAGAAGAAATCAGACTTTCTCTTCCAGAAGATTTTAGACTTGTTGCACTTGACAACAATAGATCTTCTCGAATCATCAAAAAATATCTTTTTAATAGAGGAATGTCTGAAGAAGATCTATATCGATTTAAAGTAGGATATAGTGAAGAGTTTGGTTTTGACAACAGAGCAATATTTCCAAGTTTTGATGCAGATCTTGATCTGAATTTTTATGTAACAAGAACTGTTGATCAAAAAATAAAATTTGCCAAATACAGAAATTGTGACGCTTCTAAAAAAGATATTATTTTTAATGAACACCTTGTTGATTGGAAAAAACCTGTTACTATTGTCGAAGGAATATTTGATGCTGTGAAGGCTGGTAATAATGCTATTCCTGTCTTGGGTAGCTGGATTGATATGCAACATCAAGTATTTAAAAAGCTGATACAAAATCAGACAGATGTCTTTTTAGGATTTGATCCAGATGCTAAGGAAAAAGAAATAAAAGTTGCAAAAAGTCTGATGAGTCATGGTATTAATGTTAAATTAATTCAAAATACTGAAAAAGATCTTGGTGACATGAGCAAAGAAGAAGTTAAAAACTTAATTCAAAATGCTAAACATTATGACAATATGGAGCGAATGAGATATTTAATAAGCGGAATAAAATCTGGTTCGCTTTATTAGAGGTTAAAATGAATAGATCAATGCTTAAAAAAATGATTGAACAAGAGCTTTCAAGAGTAGAAGAAGACTACCTTGTAGATCCTTCAAAAGTTTCACCTAACTTTGCTTATGTTTCTCGCGAAGAAGACGTTTGCCCTACATGTGAAAAGTCACCTTGTGTTTGTGATGATTTTGGTGACACTTGTCCTACTTGTGGCATGAATCCATGCAGATGCATTGTTGGAAACAAAAATAGTTCAATTTCTCATAAAAATCCTTATAAACTTTCTTGTGATGCTTGTGGCGGTGTTCTTGTTATGCAAGAAGGTTGTGGTTGCGGTGGATCAAAAGAAACATCACCTCGATCTATTTATATGAATGTTTTAGACGACATGGACGACATGGACGACATGGACGACATGGACAACATGGACAACATGGACAGTCATTATGAGAATGATCACTTCGAAGAAGAAGAGATGCATCACGACGGAGCCTATATGGCAAAATCTCAGCTGCATATGATTGAAAAATATGCAAAAATGTTACAAAAAATGATACCAGAAGGTGATGATTTAGATGACTGGATAAGAACACACATATCTCAGGCAGCAGATGACTTGAGTGAAGTTTATCACAATTTAGAATATAAAAGCCACAAAGACTTCTAATCTTACAGGTATTTGATGCATTCTATTCAAAATCTTTTTGAAGACATTGACAATGATGTTCCAAAAAAATATAAAAAAAGAACTTCTAAAAAATGCGTTGTCTTTGAAGGTTTTGAAGACACTTTGCCAGAACTTAAGTTTCCTGAAGAAGGTTCTGACAGATTTGAAAAAGATTTAGATGAAGTCAGAAGATGTATCAGAAATCCTTCTTTAGGAGAAAAGTTTTTAGATGCATCACATAAAAAGTCAGAAGATATTTTTAAGAGATTTCTCAAAGAAGAAGAAATATCCTGGGACGAAGTAAATAAAATTACTGACGAATTTGATGGTGTTATTACACGACTTAAGTTTAAATATAACAGATCCCGCCCTAAAGAATTTTTTATCTCTCGTGATGAACATCACGATGTAAAAGACAGCAGCTCTCCTTCCTTTCCAAGCGGCCACACAGCTTTTGCCTATCTGATGTGTGATTACTTGAGTAATTTGCTTCCACATAGACAAAAAGATTTGGAAAAAATAGCAGAACTAATTGGTCAATCAAGGCTTGAAAATGGTGTCCATTTTCCAACTGATGTTCAAGCAGGAAGATTTATAGGTGAGCAAGCAGCTAAATATGTTTTACAAAACAATAGAAAAATTTCTGAGGGTGTGATGATCAAAAATCAAAAATCTTTTGTTTCTTTTTTGCGTGAAAGGGCATATGAGATTCGTCCTACTTTTGAATCAATTGACGCATTAAGACTTTACACAAGTGACATGTCTGTATTTATGTCAGAAACTCTTAATATTAGTGATAACACTTGCTACGAAGCAAGTAAAAGATTTATTTCTGGTTATAAATTAAAAGAATGTTCTGATGACAGAGTAATTAAAAACTTTTTTGAAGGCTTATGCTTTGTATATCACAATGATCAAGAAAATATATTTGATCTTCTAAAGCTTAATAAAATCTTGGAAAGTAAGGCAGTTTTAAGAACATTTGAAAAATCTACGATAACAGGTAGAAAATATTCTCCTGTTCAAAATATTAAAGAGTTTGTTTCAAAAATTGACAAGTTTAATGAAAAACCATTTGTTAAAATGGCAGTTTTTAACTGGCTTTCTCCTTTTGAAAGCGGCAATGAAAAGATCACAAGCATTCTTCTCTTAAAAGAGACAGGCTTTAACTTTGATATTACTAATCAGATGCTCACAGACGAGATTGGCACTCTATTAGAAGATTTTTACGAAGCTAATAGTATGGAAATGTTGCTTTCATAGTGTGTAAAAGTTAAAGGCTTTTATTACAATACCCGTATAAGGGATGTAAAATGCCAAAGTCGAAATTTTCAAAAAAAGACTTAAAGCAAGTCAAAGAAGGCTTTAAGCAAGAAAAGATTACACACGTTGATGAAGAAAATATTAAATCACTTTCAGCATCTGAGCAGATGCATATCGCTCGTAGTGCAGGCAGAGATTTGCATGCTCAGAATGATGAAACTAATCCTGATCATCTTAAAAAAGTAAATGAAGAAACACTTAAAGATATTAGGAAAGATTTTACTAAAAGCAATAAGATAACTGTATCTTATGGATTTGAACCTGGAAATCTAGTGCATTTTAAGCATAGAAACAAATCAGAGATTGGAATCGTATTTAAGATTAATCAATCTTCTAATAATAACTCAACTTCAACTTCAGACGCAATGTCTCAAGATGAAGTTGAGTTATTATCCTCAGCAGGTTATATTAAAGTTCAAGCAAAATCAATTTATGAAATCATTGAGTGCAATTGAGCTTAAAGAGTTTTAAAATAATCTCACCAACCTAAGAGGCAAAACTAGCTATGGAAATGAGTATTAAGGCTTTTGTAGAAACCGTATCAATGCTTCCAGCTGATATCTCTGTTCTTGTAAAAGGTGATACAGGCATTGGTAAGTCTGAGATCACTCGTCAAATTGCTGCATCTATCAAGACAGATCACATCTTTAGAGATTATGACGGTCCAGGTCTTCCTGTTCTTGACTGGCGCCTCAGTGTCTTCTCAGAAGGTGACATTATTGGTCTTCCAGAACTTGTTGATGGAGTCACACGATTTGCACCTAACGATCGATTCATGGCGGCATGTCGAGAACCGCATCTTCTCTTCCTTGACGAAGGCAACCGCGCAACAATAGAAGTTCTGCAGTGTGCTTTCCAAATTGTGTTGGATCGAGAGCTTAACGGTCAAAAGCTTCATCCAGAGACAAGAATCATCATGGCAATTAATGAAGGCACTGACTTTACTGTAAATGAGCTTGATCCTGCATTGCTTCGTCGATTTTGGGTCACTGAACTTGTTCCTACACTCAACGACTGGCTTGATTGGGCTGAAAAGAATAAAGTTGATCCTATGATCCAGAAGTTTATTAAAAAGTATCCTTCCCATCTCATGCACTCCGGTGTCCGGAATCCAGGTACAGTGTATCCTTACCCTGCATCTTGGGCACGATTAGATAAGTCACTCAAACATGCAAATCTTCGTCCTCAAGATTTAGCTGGTAAGACGCTGCCAGATACATTTTTATATCTTGCATCCGGTTTTATTGGACTGCCTACGTCAGCAGCATTTCTTGATTTCGTAAAGAATTATGTGTTTAAAATTAGTGCAGATGACATTCTAAACAATTTTAAGAAAATTGAAGAAGATGTCAAAACCATGACAAACGACAAGAAGAACGAATCTTTGGATCAAGTAGTTCTCTACCTTAAAGAAAGTGATCTCTGTGTAACACAGGTTGATAACTTAACAAGCTTTCTCAGCTATGTCTCTGATGAAGTTGTTGTAGATTTTACACAAACAATCATGTCAACAAAAAATCTACACAATATTAAGATGATTACAAAAGCACTTAAAACACGAATTGTTGATTCTGTTCGTGGCATCTCTAATCTGCGGACTGTTAAATGATCTCAGAAAAAGAGTTTGACAGCATTCTTCTTAAATTTTTAATTGAAGAACCTTTTTTCGCAACAATTATTAGATCAATGCGTCTTGTCCGTGAAGAGTCAATTTCAACTGCTGGTGTATCTTACCAAGACGGCGTGATGACACTTTACTGGTCACCTACTTTTGTGTCATCTCTTTCTATTCAAAAAATCTTTGGTCTTCTTAAACACGAGTGTTATCATCTTATTTTTAAGCATGTAACTTCCAGAAAGCAATTGCCTCACGATTGTTGGAATATTGCAACTGATCTTGCAATTAATAGTATCATTCCAAAGAATGAACTACCTGAATGTGGTTTGATTCCTGGAGTTCTTAACAAAATGCCTGCAAAGGATGGCGTTGAGATCGATAACGAACAACAAACTTCTGTCTCTAAACTTAAACTTTTCATTGCTTCTCTTCCGACCGGAATGTCTTCTGAGTGGTATATGGAAAAGATTATGTCTAATCAAGAGATTAAAGAAGCAATCAATAATCTTAGTGGTAAAGATATTTTTATCGTGCTTGATGTTCATGACAATAACGAGCTTTCAGACTCTGAAAAAGCTATTGCAGATCAAAAAATTAAAAATATTATTGCACAAGCAACTGAAACAGCTAATAATCGTAGTTGGGGATCTGTTTCAATTTCGACGAAAGCACAAATTGAAAAGATCACAAAAGTAGAATTTAACTGGGAACGTGCACTCAAATATTTTTGTGGTCACAAGATGAAAAGTAATACTTTTAAGACCCAAAGAAAGATTAATCGAAAGTATCCGTATATTCATCAAGGCAAAAAGTCAAGGAAAACTTCTTCTCTTGCCGTGTATATTGATCAAAGTGGAAGTATTGGGCATGATGCGCTTAAGAGCTTTGGTAGTGTCTTAGAACGCCTATCCAAAACACACACATTTGTGTATTATTACTTTGACTCAGCGGTAGAAGAAGAGAGTAAAACAATCTGGAAAAAAGGTAAGAGCACAAACTTTTCTCGTAGATTAACTGGCGGAACTAATTTTGATGCCGTCGAAGATCATTATCGAAAGATTGGAAAAGATTTTGACGGCTACATTGTTATGACTGATGGAATAGCTCCAAAACCGCAGCCTTGTATTTCCAAGCGTTGCTGGGTATTATCTCCAGGAGGAAAGATGATTTTCTCTCCTGATAAGAAAGATCATGTTATTAAAATGAACTAGGACAATAAATGAAGATTCTACACATAGCTGACATCCACTGGCGAGGTCTTTCACGACACACAGAATACGTCGAAGCATTCGAAGATCTTTTTAGACAAGCACGAGTTATTAAGCCTGATGTAATTTATGTCGGCGGAGACATTGTTCATTCCAAAACACAAGGTATTTCACCAGAATTGGTAGAAAAACTTGCGTGGTGGTTTAACGAGATGTCAAAAATTGCTCCTGTTCATGTGATCTTAGGAAATCATGATGGTTTGATTCACAATAAAGATAGGCAAGATGCAGTAACTCCGATCATTGAAGCAATCAATAATAAAAATATCTTTCTCTACAAAGATTCAGGTGTATATTCGACAGGCATACCAGGCTTTGACTGGTGTGTCTTTTCTTGTTTTGATGAAGAAAATTGGCACAAGGTAAAACCTTCAGAGAATATATCTATTGCTCTTTTTCATGGATCGGTTACAGGATCATTAACAGATATTGATTGGAGTCTCGACGGAGAAGTACCTGTTAGTTTCTTTGATGCATTTGATTTTGGCTTATTAGGAGACATTCACAAGCGTCAATTCTTAAATGGAAAAAACACGGTCGGATATAGCGGCAGCGTCATTCAGCAAAATTATGGAGAAGATCTTGAAAAAGGATTTTTGGTATGGAATATTAGATCCAGAGATGATTTTGATGTAGAATTTTATCCTGTAAAAAACAACTATCAGTTTATTACAGTGGAGTGGAAAGGTGATGTTGAAGATACAATCAAAGCTTGTCTTCCTTTCCCTGACTTCTCAAGATTTAGAATCAGTGCAGTCAATGATTATATTACGCCTACACAAACAAAGACTCTTCAAAAGTCTCTTAAGACCATTAAGAATGCGTCAGAAGTTGTTTTTAAGATTGACAACTCTTTTGTAGCTGATAAAATTAAAGAGCACGAAGCAATCGTTTTAAACTTGCGCGAACCCAAAGTCATTAAAAATTTAATGCGCCAGTATTATTCAGGAAATCAAGAGATCTCTGAAGAAGAATGGGACGAGCTTGATAAGCTTACATCAAACTACATCTCTTCAGCAACAGAAGAAAATTCTGACCTTAGAAATGTCAAGTGGAACATCAATAAAATTAAATTTGACAATACCTTTTGTTACGGTGAAGGAAATGAGATTAATCTTGAAAAACTTCCTGGTATTACTGGTATCTTTGGAAAGAATGCAAGAGGAAAGTCTTCGATTATAGGCTCACTTGCTTATGGATTATTTAATTCCTCTGATAGAGGCTCAATTAAAAACATCCACATCATTAATTCTAGAAAAAACTCTTGCAAAGTAGAAATTGATATTTCTGTTAATGGTGTCGGATTTAAAGTTGTAAGAGAAACAACTAAAAAACATACTAAGAATGATATTTGGGCACCTACTAATTTAAGTGTTCATCGTCTTGACGCAAGCGGTGAAGTAATTGAAGACAAGACAGAAGAGCAAAGAAGAGAAACTGAAAAATATCTTCGATCAATGATCGGAACGGCTGAAGAATTTAATATGACTTCTCTCGCTTCTCAAGGCGAAATGAATACTTTTATTAAAGAAAAGGCAACGGCACGAAAGAACATTCTCTCAAACTTCTTAGATCTTAGTGTCTTTGATACTTTAAATGATCTTGCAAAAAAAGAGACTTCTTCAATTAGAAACGATCTCAAGCGCTATGCACCAGAATCTGGAACTTGGAGCAAGAAGATTCAAGAGCTTACCAAATCGAGAGAAACAAGCCAAAAAGCCCTTGATAAAATCATTGAAGAAAAAGAGCACTTAGAACAAGAAATTGACAATCTTACTCGTGAAGTTCATCAAAATTCAAAAGAAGATTTTGTGTCTGAACTTACAGTTGAAAAAGCACTTAAAAAAGCTGTAAATTTTAAAGACAAAGTCGATCAAAAACAAAAACAGTTAGATGAATCAAAAGAAAACATCGCAGAGTACGAAAATAAGATCCAGAAAATTGAAGAGTTTATTAATTCATTTGACATAAGTGAAATTAAATCCAATCTTGAGACATTTAAAAATCTTGAAAAGACTCTTTGGCAAATTGAGTCCCTACTCAAATCAGAGTCTGCTGAACTATTAATGATGGAAAAATCTGTTAAAAAACTTCTTGAAGTTCCTTGTGGAGAAAGTTTTCCATCCTGCAAGTTTATTAAGGATTCGCACAGAGACAAGGCAACAATTGAAGAAAAAAGAACATCTGTAAATAATTTACAATCAAATGTCGCTGATCTTAAAGAGTCGTATAAGAAGATAGTTAAAGAAAATTACGAAGAAAAAATTGACAAATACAATGCAATTATTCAGAAAAGGTCAAACTTAATATCAAAAATCTCTAACGATAGAGTTCAAATTCAGTCATTACAAAATGAAATTGAAAACTTAAATTTATCTTATGATATTGCTAATCGAGAAAGTCAAGATTTAAAGAAGAAGTTTGAAGGTCAAGATTTAGATAGTGATATATCAGGAATTGTTAAACTCTTAGATTTTAAGAAGAAAGAGCTTAATTCAAATGACGCAGATCGAATTTCTAAGATTAAGCAGATTGAAGGATTAGATATCGCCATTTTAAGCGCACAAGATTCAAAAGCACGTGTTGAGAAGCTTAACACACAGTTAAAGGTTCAAGACTTATTTATACAAGCTACATCAAGCAGAGGCATTCCTGTTCAGATCATTAACTTTCTATTACCTAAAATTAACGCAGAAATATCTAAGATATTAAAAGGTGTAGTTGGATTTACAGCAGTTCTTGAAGCTGATCTTGAATCAAACGCGATGGATGTTTTTATTGACTATGAAGATTCTAAACGAATTATAGAACTTGCTTCTGGAATGGAAAAGATGATTTCTTCTTTGGCAATTCGAGTTGCTTTGATCAACATTTCTTCTCTGCCTAAGACATCAATGCTTATTATTGACGAAGGATTTGGCACACTTGATGAAACAAATTTAGAGTCTTGTGGTAGATTGTTACATTCTCTAAAAAAATCTTTTAGAAATATTATTGTAATATCACATATCGACGAGATTAAAGACATCGTTGATAATTCAATTGAAATTATGAGAGAAGGAGTAGATTCTTATGTCCAGGTTATATAAAATAGCAACCTTCGGTGTCACAGAAAGCAGCGCAGAAGATCATTTCTTTTGCAGGCTATGTGGTTTTATATTAAAGACTGAGAGTGATCTCCAGAGTCATTCTGAGAATCTCTGCTGTAATGAGTGCTTTTTAACTTTTGCTGAGTCAAGAAAAGATGAATGGAAAGGTGGCTGGCGTCCTAAAAAAAGTGTAATTCAAAAATACATAAACACGCGGAAGAGATTACTTATTAATACGACCAAGCACCAGGAGCTATTATGAACTTACAAGAAATCAATACTTTAAGCACAATCGTGGAAGATCTTTACGGATCAGCTTTTCAGTCCTACACAGGCTCAATTAAGTGTATTATGAAAATCTCTTCCGAGAATAAACTTACTATGACCTGTATGATGATTGTTAATCTCGGCGATAGATTTGCAATGCAGCAAGCAGCCAGAGAATCAGAGAAAGATCTAAAGAAAATTTCTAAAGATTGTCTAGAAAAAGTTAAAAAGATGTTTAAAGAGAAATCAGGAAGAGCGCTCAAGACAAAAGAGATTTCTTCAGATTCGTCAGTTGAGCTAATGAATTATCACAGTTATTCAGAAAAAGGAACTGCGCTAATTAGACAAGTTAGTATAATTGAGATAAATTAATAGGGATACATGACTAAATACAATAAACAAGTTCAAGTCAAAGAAATAGTTAAGTGTGGCAAAGATCCAAATTATTTCTTTAGAAACTATATTAAGATACAGCATCCAATAAGAGGACTTATTCCATTCGAAATGTTTCCTTTTCAGGAAGACTGTGTTGATGAGTTTCTTGAACATAGATTTAATATCGTTGTTAAATCTCGACAGCTAGGATTATCTACACTTGTCGCTGCTCATGCTGTGTGGATGGCTATTTTTCAGAAAGAAAAAAATATCTTAATTATCGCAACTAAACTATCAGTAGCTCAGAACTTTATTAACAAAGCCAAGACAATGATTAAAGCATTGCCTAGCTGGATGCTTCTGGCAGATATCGTAGAAGACAATAAGCAAAAAATAAAGTTTAGTCACGGTTCAGAAATAAAAGCTGTTCCCACGTCTGAAGACGCTGGTCGTTCTGAAGCACTTTCTCTTCTTATTGTTGATGAGGCTGCATTCGTTAGAAACTTTGATACAATTTGGACAGGTATTTACCCGACGATCTCGACAGGTGGTCGGGTTATTATTTTATCAACACCTAACGGCGTCGGCGGTCAATATCATAAACTTTATGTTGATGCAGAAGCAGGATTAAATGAGTTCAACCCAATTAATTTACCCTGGAGTGTTCACCCAGAAAGAGACAATGACTGGTTTGAAAAAACAACTAAAAATCTTAACAAGCGACAGATTGCGCAAGAGTTTCTCTGTGACTTCGCAATAAGCGGAGATACTTTTTTAGATCTTAATTCTATTGAGTGGTTGAGAATGAATGTTCGTCCACCAGTTGAAAAAATGGGTTCTGATAGAAATGTTTGGGTGTGGAAATATCCTCTAACAGAACATACCTACATTTTATCTGCGGACGTTGCAAGAGGTGATGCCAAAGATTATTCAACTTTTCACATAATAGACACAAATACATCAGAAGTTGTTGCTGAGTATAAAGGTAAAATAAAACCTGATAATTTTGCAGAACTAATCAATGAGTTTGGTTTAAAATATTGCAAGGCGCTTGTTTGTCCTGAAAATAACTCTTATGGATATGCGACTATTCTTAAGCTCCAAGAGCTTAAGTATCCTAAGCTTTACTATAGAAAAAAGAGTCAAGTCTATATAGGTGATTATGTACCTCCTTCTTCTGCAGAAATTGCTGGTTTTAACACAAATGGTAAGACAAGAAGTACCATGCTATCTAAGCTTGAAGAAGTTCTTAGAAATAGACAACTGATTAGTTACTCATCAAGATTTTACGAAGAGTTAAAAGTTTTTACTTGGAACACAGGCAGAGCTGAAGCCCGTTCAGGATTTAACGACGACTTGGTCATGAGTTTGGCTATTGGTGCTTGGATTTTAGAAGGTGCTTCTGATTATTCAAAAGCAAGTTCGGGGCTAAACGATGCGATGCTTGCTGCAATGTCAAGAAATCAGAGAACTTACAATGAGACTTCTGGACAAGTGCTGGCGCCAACGGGTGTGTATTCTTCAAGCCCCAATAGAGAAAGTTTAACTAAGAATGTTAGGCAAGATTTAATCAATGTTAAAAATCGTAGTAGTATATCAACAGACTTTTCATGGATCATAAAGTAAGGACTCAATAAATGGCTGAAAGTAGTACAAATTTATTTACGAGACTAACTCGCCTCTTTAGATCAGGGCCTGTTGTTAAAAGAAAACTTATTAAGCCTGATGATAAATACACATCATCTGCTTTTGAGATTTTTAGAAAAAATCAGAGCAGAGTTTATAGCAATGCAATGTCTGCATACGGAACATACGATCGTATGGCAAGATACTCTGATTTCAGCGAAATGGAGTATTGCCTTCATGCTGACACTCTTATTGCAATACCGGGAGGATACAAGAAGATAAGTGATCTTGCACAAGAGTGTAAAGATGATCCTAACAAATCTTTCATTGTTTATTCTTATGATCACAATGAAGGAAGAATTATTCCTGCACTTGGAAAACAAGCAAGACAAACTAGAATTGATCATGCATATACAGTAACTTTTGACAACGGTCAAAAAATCATTGGAACACCAAATCATAGACTCATGAAGAGAGATGGAACCTATTGCAAAATAGAAGATCTTTCTCCTGGCGATGCGATGATGCCATTTTATAGAAGAGATCTATTTAACGGATGTAAAGAAGAAGGTGTTGGATATCGCTGGATCTATACAATGGACAGAAGATCCAAGATGAACGGATGGACAACAGAGCATAGACTTTTAGCTGAAATGATGAAAGGATCACAGTTAGATGAAAATGAAGTTGTACATCACAAGAATTTTATAAAATATGATAACAATGTAGATAATCTTCAGATTATGACAGCAAAAGATCACGGAAGATTACACTCTGAAATATTAAATGGTAAAAAATGGTCAGAGGAAAATTCTGTATGGATTGAAAAATTCAAAGAATCACAGTCTAGATTTATGACAGAAAGTAATCCTTCAGAAAGAAAAGATATAACTTTCGGAAGAATTTTAGAGATATCAGAATCTCTTTCTTTTAATTTGTATAAGTTGTGCGAAGCACTTGATACAGATCCAAATGTAATAAAGAGAAGACTTAGAAAGGCGGGATACAACAACTTTGAGATCTTTGCAAGAGCTTATAACCCAGAATGGAAAAATGCTGGGTGGAACAACAAGGGTGAAAACAATCCTAGATATAAAAAATCAGTGACTTTTGAAAATATTTGTTCTGCTTTTTCAAAAGGAATGAAGAAAAAAGATTTGTCTATTACACTCGGCGTGTCTGAGATAGTAATAGACAACAGAATAAAGAGCAACGGTTTTGTTTCTTATGGTGATTTTTCTGCAAGCTATGAGAATCTCAAGGTTTCTTCAATAGAATATCATGGAATAATTCCTTTATTTGATCTCACAGTTGATGGTTACAAAAACTTTGCAACAGATACTGTCATATCACATAACACACCTGAGATTGGAAGTGCGCTTGATATCTATGCTGAAGAATCTGCTGCATCAGATGAAAATGGAAACGTTCTCCATATTCATTCAGACAATACTAAAATTAAGCAGCTTTTAGATGAACTTTTCTATGATACACTAAATATTGATTTTAACTTAACAAGTTGGGTTAGAAATCTATGTAAATATGGCGATCACTTCCTCTTCAATGATGTAAGCCCAGAATACGGCATTATTAATGCCTATCCAATGCCTATTTCTGAAGTAGAACGTGAAGAAGGATTTGATCCTAATGATCCACTTGCAGTTCGATTTAGATGGGTTACTCAAGGAAATCAGGTTCTTGAGAATTGGCAAGTTTCTCATATGCGTCTCTTAGGTAATGATGCATTTATTCCCTACGGATCGTCAGTGCTAGAACCGGCAAGAAGAATCTGGCGTCAGTTAATCTTATTAGAAGATGCAATGCTTGTCTATCGAATTGTTAGAGCACCAGAACGACGCGTGTTTAAAATTGACGTAGGCAATGTTCCTCCTGAAGATATTCCTGCGTATATGGAAAGAGCTCAATCGTCACTTAAGCGTGCCCCAATCTCAGATCACTCTTCAGGCAGAGTAGATCTTCGATATAATCCATTGTCTGTGGATGAAGATTATTTTATTCCTGTTCGAGGTTCTGATTCTGGAACTGCCATTGAGACTCTCGGTGGAGGAACAATGGCAGGAGAAACAAACGATGTTGAATACATTCAAAAGAAACTCTTTGCTGCTCTCAAAATACCAAAAGCTTATCTTGGTTATGACGAAGGATTAGGTGCCAAAGCTACACTCTCGCAGGAAGATATCCGCTTCTCAAGAACAATTGCAAGAGTTCAGAGAACTATTCTTGCAGAACTTAACAAAATTGCAATCATTCATTTACACTGTCATGGTTTTACCGATCAAGATTTATTAGATTTTACTCTTAGACTTTCTAACCCTTCAACAATTGCTCAGCAACAAAAGCTTGAGCTCTTTAAGTCAAGATTTGAAGCAGCTGGAACAGCACTTCAGACACCTGGACTTGTTGATAAGTCATGGGTTCAAAAGAATATTATTCGTTTAACAGAAGATGAGATCAACAAAATCAGAATGGGTCAGAAACGAGACAAGATACATGAACTTGAAATCGAAGCAGTACAGATCACACGTGTTGAAGGCCCGGAAGATCTAGATCTTGACATCGGAGGGGCAGCCGGACCTAAAGTTTCTAAATCAATAAATCTTTCTGGCCCGGAATCATTATCAGAAAATGACTCAATAGAAGATGAGAATGTCCCTATTAAAATCCAGTCTTCTCTAAACAGGTTTACTTCAATGCTTGCAGAAGATTCTGAGCAAGAAGGACCTTTGACTGATGATGAAAAGAGAGAAAAGCTTCGTCATGAGTATGAAGAAAAGCGTCGCAAGAGAAGAAGAATGCAGTATGCCGAGATGGATGGCAATCATCATAGTATTAGCCCAAGAGATGCTGGTGACAAAAAACAAAATAGCGTGTCAGGAATGGAAAGAGAGATGAGTGATCTTAAATCTTTATCTTCACTTAAATTAGAAGATATTGACATTAGTGAATACTTAGATAATAAGATTATTCAAAATGCTCATATGACAGACAGGATTAAAAGCACGCTTAGTAGTCTTAACAAAAAACTTAATATCAAACCTAAAAAATTTACCGGAGTTATCTCTGAGAATAATTCATCAGAGGGAGAAAATGATAGCTAAACACAATAAAAAAAGAAATGTTGGAATCATTTATGAACTTTTAGTTCAACACGTCACGGGTTGTATTATCGCGGGAGATGTTAAATCTGCCAAAAAAGCAACCAGAATAATTGAACAAAGATTTGCTAAAGATACAGAGCTGTTTAAAGAGTTTAGACTCTTTAAGGCACTTTCTAACTCAACAGTTTCAGACACACACATTGTTGCTTCTATTTTGTCTGAAGCTAAGAGAGCAGCTCGAAATATTGATAGTAACAAACTTGACAAAGAAAAGTCAGCTCTGATTAGAGATATTAATTACCTTTTAGATAAGAAAGATTTTTTCTATCAAAATGTTTCTGACTATAGAAATTTAGGTTCAATACAAATTGCACTTAATGAGTGGCGCAAAGATTCACCAGATCTTAGTGTGCTTATTGAGTTTGAAAAGAAAATAGGAGAAATTCTTCTTACAGAAAAATTAAACAATTCTGTTGAAAAACTTCAAGAAGAAATTGACGCATCAAAATCAGATATGTTAGTATTTAAGTTAATGACAGAAAAAATTAATCAAAAATACTCTGATCTCTCTAGTGAAGAAAGAGATATTATTTCTCACTATACGTTTTATTCAACACAAGATGAGAAATATCTAAAGAGTTACCTTAATGAAAAGAAGAATCGTGCCTTAGCACTGTTGGAAGATTTTGAAGATCAAGAATCAAACTCTATTTTAGTTGAGAAAGTTGATAGAGTTAGAAATTCAATTCTTGCACTTGACGAAAATAAAATTAACGATTCTTCAATAGTTAGGTTTTTAACCATAACAAAACTAATTAACGAATTATCGAAAAGGGAGGTCACAAATGTCTGATATGAAAGTTTTAACCGAGTGGCTTCCAATCGCTTGTGATAAAAAAGTTATTAAAGAAAATAGAGAAAAATTTGGTAAGATTATTCTCAAAGGTGTCATTCAGAGAGCAAATACTCTTAATCAAAATGGAAGAGTATATCCTAAATCTATTCTCGAGAGAGAAATCGAAAACTATCAGAAGTTGATTAGAGAAAATAGAGCGTTAGGTGAATGTGTTGATCAAGAGACACAGATAATGACAAAAAGAGGATGGTTATCTTTTAATGAGCTAGAAAAAGACGATAAAGTTTTTACACTTAACGTAGAAACAGGTACACTTCAAGAAGAAGAAATACTTCATATTACTAAAAAACATTACAAAGGAAAGATGCTCCATTTTTATAATGGAAAAACTTTAGATATGAAACTTACACCTGATCATAAGACCCTTATTTTTGATAGAAACAACAATCCTATCTACATGACAGCTCAATCTGTTTATGATCTCTACAAAGAAGAATCTAGTTGGCTTTCTCACTGTGGTTTAAGTTTTAAGTCTGATTGGAAAGGAGAAACACCTGAAGTTTATAACATTCCAGGAACAAATATTTTTGTTGACCCTCAAGTGTGGGCAGCATTTATAGGAATTTATATTTCTGAAGGGTGTTCCGATGAAGTTAAAAGAGGCTATTCAACTTCTAATAACATTCAAATAACTCAAAAGAAAAAAGAAAACATTGAGTTAATACGCGAGCTTCTTAAAGAATTTCCTTTAGAATGGAAGGAAAGATTAAGATCAGATGGAGAAACAGTTGATTTTTCTTGCTCGCACAAAGGACTTCATGATTATCTATATGAATTAGGTTCGAGCTCAGAAAAAAGCATTCCAAGTGATATTTTGCAATGGGATCAAAATTGTTTAGAAATACTATTGACATGGCTTCTTATAGGAGATGGAAGAAATAGAGTTGTTAGAGGAAAATTAGTAAAAGAATACTACACCACCTCTACATCACTTGCACAAGATGTCGGAGAAGTATTTCTTAAATTAGGCTCTGACAGCAACATAAGATCTTACTTGCAAAAAGATAGAGAAATTGAACCCGGGAGAATGATTCTTCAAGAAAACTCTAAGCCTATGTGGCTAGTATCTGAAAATTTTTCTAAAAATATTGGTTTAGATCTAAGATTTATGAAAGTTGATGAAGTAGATCACGACGATTTTGTGTATTGCGTAACGACTCCTAGTGGTAACTGGATGGCTAAGAGAAAAGGAAAGCAATTCTGGACAGGAAATTGCGATCACCCAGATACATCAGTCGTTGAACTTAAAAACACCTCACATATCGTTAAAGAAGCCTACATGAAAGGCGATGATGTCTTTGGTACCATTGAAGTTCTCGATACTCCTAGCGGAAAAATTATTCAAAGCCTTATTGAAAGCGGTGTGACGCTCGGTATTAGCTCAAGAGGTGTTGGCTCTACTGTTAACAAAGGTAACACTCAAGTAGTTCAAGATGATTTTCAGCTTATTTGTTTCGATATGGTAAGTGAACCATCAACGCCTGGTGCTTTTATGTCACTTCATGAAGGAAAATCAATTAAGTCAAGAGATCTAAATAATTTCTTTAACAGATCCGATAGAATCGATAGAATTTTCAATGACATATTACACTGGGAGAAAAAATGAAGCTTGATAAGCAGCTGTTTAAGTCAATTGTTAAAGAGTGTCTTGTTGAAATTCTATCAGAAGGTTTAAGTTCAAATGCTGATGTGGTAGAAAGAAAATCTGATTTGCGAGAAAACTTACAATCTACCGCTCGTGATGTAAAGAGATCAGTTTCATCATTGCAACAGCCAAGTGCCCCTGCACAAATGAGCCCTAGTAGAAGAGGACATTTAGATCAAATTACTTTTGGTATTCCTACAAGAGAAAATCCTAATCCCAGCGGAACTGAAAAGACTAAAGTTTTAGTTTCTAAAGTTACAAACGATCCAATTATGAGAGAAATATTTGCTGATACAGCTGCTTCAACGTTAAGAGAGCAACACGAAGTGCAAGGTAGATCTCAAGTAGCTACCAAGCCCGTTGATGATGCTGCAAGAATAGTAGCTTCTTCAGATCCTGCTGAGCTCTTCGGCGGCGCTTCAGAAAAATGGGCTTCTTTGGCTTTTGCTCCAAAAATAAATAGATAAATTTATTTTTAAACGATATTTAGAGATGACTTGTCGTTTAACAAAGGAGTTTTTAATGGAAAAAGTTGCTAATCTCACACCTGCAGTTTTAAAGAAAATTATTCAAGAAGAAAGAGCTCGCCTTAAAGAGCAACAGCAAGAAGTTAAAGAAGTTAAGCGTCAAGAAAGAATTGATGAAATTCGTAGAGAGCTTAAAATACTTCTTCAGCTTTTAAAAGAAAGAAAAGTTTTAACTGAAAGAATTAAAGCTATTCAAACAAGAGCTAATTCTATTAAAAATAATCTTAAGGAGGTATAATGTCCGAGAGAGATCACAAAATTTCTAATCCTTCTGATACACAAGCAGGAGGATTTGGAAAGCGTCATCCTACAAACTATTCATCAGCATACTCACATTCGCCTATTTATAAGGGAGAGATTACTGATGAAACTATTGAACAGACATTTATTCCTGCTGTCCAACGTGGTGAAGCAACAGCGCCTTTTGATGCGTATGGTGTCACAGTTCAAGGCGGTGTTGGTCATAAGATGTCAAGCTACAACAGAGACTATGTTGATGCACCTGACGTCGCTGCTAACAATATGACTATGGATGGTAAAGCTTTCGGGTCAGGCGGAGGTGCACCTACTAGTCCGTATGTTCCACCTTTGACTTCACCAGGTCCAGGCTCTATATCAGCTACAGATCAACCTGCTTTTACTGGAATTATCGTTCCTGCCTCTGGTGAGTTTGGAACAGGGCTAGGTGGTTTGGCAAATCCTGCACTAACTTCACCTGAGATTGCAACTCAAGATGTTGATACAGCTACTGCATTGATCTCTGGAAGATCTTACGCAAGTTCAGCAGGCTAACAAATGAATACACAAACCACGATTCGCGTTGCGAAATCTCATGATGCTAACTCGGGTCGCGGTTATGGAAGATTAAAGACGGGTCACCCTGCACAAGGAACCACGCAGGGTCAGACCCGTGCTTTTTATCAGTATCGGGAAGAAGAAGAGTCAGATCCGGAGTTTATTGAAGATGAAGTTGATATGGATCGCGATCTTATTAATGCAATTAGATCTATAACTGATAGCGGCGCTTATAGAAATCCAAATAGAAGTAGAAGAGCAGACCGGTCAGCTGGCGACGGCAGAAATCAAGGATCGCAGTTTGGTTTGACAGAAGAAAGTGATCATACAACGCCTATCGTCAAAGGTATCTCTCCAAGAATAACATATCGTCAAACTAACCCACCTGGCCCGGTTCCAAAAAACACAAAAGGCCCTGCTTTTGGATCTCAATCAACTGCACAGTATATTAGAAATAAACCTGGAAGCATAAGTGGTACTCAATTTGGAACTTCAAGAGCTCCTCTTCCGCGCCATGACGAATATGACGATAACGTATTTTCTTTATTTGATCTTAAAGATCCTATGGAAAGATCATTTTTGTTTCATCAAAAAAGAGTAAATCGCATAAAAAGTTTAATAAATGAGATAGAAGACGAATAAAATGATGTAAGTTTCATTTTTATGTCATAGTTATTTTTGTCTATCCGAGGTTAATATGTCAAATAAGATTTTTGAAGAAGCAATTGCAGATGCTAAAAAGCTTAGAGAAGTAGCAGAAGCAAATGCTAAAAAAGCAGTTTTAGAAGCAGTGACTCCTAAGATTAGAGAGTTTATCGAATCTGAGCTTTTAAAAAACCAAGATTCATCAAAGAATGAAATGTATCAAGAAGTCGAAGAAATTGATCATAACGATGACAAAGATGAATTAGACGAAATTACACTTGATGAATCTGCTCTTCGCAAACTTTCTTCACTTTTAGGTTTGGATGTTTCAAAGGAACTTACTTCTAAAAAGAATGCAAAGATCGTTTCTGAGGCTACAAATAAAGCCTTTAAAAGCTTGACTGCTACTCAAAAACGTGAGCTAAACTCTATTGCCAATAAAATTAATCAAACAAAAAGAAATTTGACAACTAAATCCATAGATAATAAGGAAGCGATTTTAAAGGAGAATCCAAAAATGAGACAGAAGTATTACGAAGTCGATCTCAAGTCTCTTAGAGAAGAAGTTGAGAAAGAGCTTGCTGAGACAATGGATGACGCCGATGTTAAAGAAGGCGATGATTATAATGAAGATGATTCATTAGAAGCCATGTTACAAGAACTTAAGCTTGTTCTCGATCTTGGCGATGATATCGACAAAGAAAAAATTCCAGAAGATCTAAGAGGCATGGTCGAAGAAGATGAAGACGGGACTGAGCCTGACGAAGCACTCGAGCTTTCAGACGACGAAGCTCCTGAAGATGGTGAAGGTGAAGAAGACTTCCAGGCTATGATGGGCGACGAAGGTGAAAAGAAAGACGAGATGGTCGAAGTCGACGAAGAAATGCTTGCCGAAGAGATTCTAAGAATTCGTAAGCTTGTTCGCGAAAGCAAGACTGGTAAGGTCGATCATCACTTCGGCGGAAAAGGCGGAGCCAACGCTGGTGTAGATGGAGCCTTCGGCGGCAAAGGCAAGGCCAACGCCGGTGTTAATAAATCTTTTGGTGGTGGTGATGAAGGTAAGGATGTCTTTACCAACCCACCTACAATGAACAAACTCGCGGAAGCATTCCGTGATGAGCGCCGCAAGAATCGTGCGCTCGATGAGAAACTGAAGAAATACAGAAGTGCTGTTGAAACTCTTCGTGAACAGTTGGAAGATCTCAATCTATTCAATGCAAAGCTTCTTTATGTAAACAAGCTTCTTCAAAATAAGAACCTTAACGAGGCCGAAAAGAAGTCGGTAATCAAGGCTCTTGATGAAGCTAAAAGCTTAAATGAAGCAAAGACATTATTTAAGTCTCTTACAGAGACTTTTGCTCGTGGTAACGCTAAACCTCTAACCGAGTCACGCAATCGCGGGTCATCTTCAAGACCCACAACCTCGTCAGCACCCAAGCAAGGAAATGCTCCTGAACTTGATCGTTGGCAGAGATTGGCAGGTTTGAAGTAGTAAGATAACAGATCAAAATCATGAAGACATTTAACAAAAAAGGAGTTTAAACATGTCACGTTCATTTAGTTTAAAGCAGTTAACAGAAGGAATTCGTGATCGTCACGTTGGTTCCGAAAGCAACAGACTGATGGAGAAATGGAGCCGTACCGGTCTTCTCCGAGGCCTTAACGATCAAAGTCGTGAGATAATGTCACGCCTGCTCGAGAACCAGGCAGCTCAGGTTCTACGTGAGGCCAACGTTCTCGGCAGCGGCGGGCAGGACAGCAATCAGGTTGATGGTTTTACCAACATTGCTTTCCCCATCGTTCGTCGCGTTTTCGGAGGCCTCGTTGCCAACGAGCTCGTCTCAATTCAGCCAATGAGTCTACCCAGCGGTCTTCTCTTCTACCTCGACTACACCTATGGTAGCGATGTAGGCGGTGATGCTGCTGTCAGCGGTACAACAACAGTTGGTACTAACGTAACTTATGACAGAGGTCAGTCGCTCTACAACAACCCAGTTGGTTCTTCAATCAGAACGGGTTCAGACGCAGTCGGCGGTCAATATGATCTCGTCGGAACTTCTTACTCACAGACTCACAAGTCACGTGCATTAATTACAGCAGGCGATGCCATCAACGGTGCATTCGGCGGTGGATCAGTTCAGGCATTCTCGGCCGCTGCTAGCGCAACTACAAGTGGCTCTGACGGTAAACTTCTGCAATTTGATCCACAGGTAACTCAGCACATCGAAGCCGGAACTTTCAGCTACGAATTCCTCCTCGTTTCTGCATCTAAGCTCCAGGAGTCTGGCGGCGGCTCAAGAAGAATGGATCCTTCGACTGTTAAATCAGTTGCTCTTTTCTCAGCAGCCGGTATCGCATCAGCAACTGTGCCAGGTTCAGACGTTCAGCAAGGTTCAGGTATCCTCAACGTTCGCCGTCTTAACCAGCTCGGAACAATGTCAGGTGCTCCAGGCGCAGTCACCTTCACACCTAACCCCCTTGCCGACGTTTCAGCCGCTTCAACAGCAGTTTTGACAGTTGTTCAAGGCACACCCGGCTCACTGGCATCAACTTCGACTGCTCTCAACCTCACTGCTTCGTTCGTTGTTAGCGATAACGTTACAACTTCCGGTGGTGGTACTGGTTCAACCCTCGTCATCCCCTCTTTTGAGTCTGACTTCGGCACCGGTCCTTCACCCGTTATTCCCGAAATCGACATCAAGATCGAAAGCATTGCAGTTACTGCAACAACCCGTAAGCTACGCGCTCGCTGGAGTCCAGAGCTCGCTCAGGACCTGAACGCTTACCACAGCATGGATGCTGAGGTTGAGCTAACTCAGATCCTCTCCGAGCAGATTGCTCTCGAAATCGATCGCGAGATCCTAAACGACCTCCTCACTGAGGCCAAGGGTGCTAACTTCTACTGGAGCCGCAGCCCTGGTAAGTTTGTTAACAAGAGAACCGGTGCTTCTGTTGAACGCGCTTCTTCACTTGCACCAGGTCCCCAGTTTACTGGTACAGTTCGTGAGTGGTACGAGACGCTTGTTGAGACCATCATCGACGTTGCTAACGAGATCCATCGTAAGACCCTTCGCGGTAGTGCTAACTTCCTTGTGTGTTCACCTGAAGTTGCTACTATCTTCGAGGCTTCGGTTCTCTACAAGCCCTCAATCAAGATCGACGGTCAAGGTCAGGTCGGCGCAGAGTTCTCACTCGGCGCTGCATCAATCGGAAGCCTAAGTAACCGCTTTACCGTTTACAAGGATCCTTACTTCCCCCGTAACAAGATCCTCGTCGGTTACAAGGGTGGTAGTTACCTCGAAACTGGCTACGTCTACGCGCCTTACGTTCCATTGATTGTTACTCCAACAATCTTCGCACCAGAGGATTTCACTCCTCGTAAGGGCGTAATGACCCGTTACGGTAAGAAGATGGTTCGTGCTGACTTCTACGGTACAGTAACTTGTATGGACATGGATATCATCTGATCTAACTGATCTGATCTCCGCGGACGGGGTAGCTTTCGGGCTACCCCGTTTTGCTTTTCTTTTATACATTAAGCCTTGCAAGGGTATAATGACATTATGATATGTCAAATTTGCAATTTCCACGGTGAAGGAAAAATCTTTTCTAATCATATTCAAAGTATTCATAAAATAAGTTCTATGAAATACACAGTTGATTATCTTTCTGGCGGAATTCAACCACAATGTGAAAATTGCGGACAAGAAACAAGATACGTGGCTTTTAGTTTTAAAAGATTTTGTAAAAATTGTGCGCTTATCGCTGCTTCTATTTCCGGATCCAAAGGTGGAAAAGCATCTTCGTGGAATAAAGGAAAAACAAAAAAAACTGATGTCAGATTGTTAAATCAGTCAGAAAAGATGAGAGGTGAAAACAATCCTTTTTTTGGAAAAAGTCACACAGAAGATACAATAAATAGAATGAAATTTTCTAAGATTGTATCGGGCACAGACTTTGAGTCAAGAATCTTAGAAAGAGAAAAAGATTTTGATTTAATCACAAGCTACGAAGAATATTTTTCTCGTCAAAAACAGTATCTTGAGTTTAAATGTAAGAAGTGTGGAACAGCTACAAAGAAGACACTACAGGCTTTTGAAAGAGGTTCTTCATGCCCGTCTTGTAACCCGGTTGGAACATCACAAGCTGAAAAAGAAATAGGTTCTTTTATTGAATCTTTAGGATTAGAAGTAGAATATAACAACAGAACTGTTTTGTCACCTAAAGAAATTGATATTTACGTTCCTTTTAAAAAATTTGCGATAGAACATAACGGCTTATATTTTCATTCTATCCTCAACAGAGGTATGAGAGATAGACACTACTATCTCGATAAGAAAAAGAATGCCAAACGCTTAGGGATCAATCTAATTCATATTTTTAGTGATGAATGGCTTTATAATCGAGAAATATGCAAATCAATGATTAAAAATCGCTTGGGGCTTATCGATAAAAAAATCTTTGCAAGAAAGTGTGAGCTTAGAGAAGTATCTGCCAAAGAAGCAAAATCTTTCTTTGAAAGCAATCACATATCCGGATATGTTCCTGCCTTAATCAGATTTGGGCTCTACTACGAAAATGAACTTATCTTGTGTTTATCTTTAAGAAAACCAAGACAGAAAAAATACAAAGGTTTAATAGAAATTTCAAGATTTGCATCTAAAATCAATACTAATGTTGTAGGCGGCTTGACAAAGTTATTAAAAACATCTGAATCTTGGTCGAAATCTGAAGGCTTTGAAGGCATTCTTACATATGCTGATCTAAGGTTTGGAAATGGCGATGGCTATCTTAAAGCAGACTTTGTATTTATAAGCGAGACCGGTCCTGATTATTGGTATTCAGATGGTCGATTAAGATTTGATCGTTTTAGATTTAGATCAGCAAATGGAAAATCAGAAAAAGATATTGTGTTAGAAAATCATCTATTTAAAATCAATGGTTGTGGAAGCAACATTTTTATCAAAAACTTTTAACTTAAAACACATTTTAAAAATGTGTATTTTTAAAGCAAGTGAAGTATTATAACAACAAAGGAGTATAAATGACAAAAAAGCAAGTACACTTGGAAGAAGAAGTTGTTGAAGAATCAGAAGAGTTGGTAGGTCTAACATTACCTTTAATGATGCCCAAAGCTGATCTTTCACCAACAGAAATGCTTCGCCTTCAACTTTTGATTATATCAAAAGATATCTCAATGGGTAAGGCATCAATGCGTTGGGAAACTCACAAACAGTATAGCGAAGTAACTGTGGCCGAGATTATTGAGCAAGCGCAAAACATGTTTAAGTTTGTGAGTGACAGTGAAGAATGCGAGTAAAATTTAAAAAAGTATTAGAAAATGCAATTTCACCTCGGTATGCTGCTGAGGGTGATGCATGTATGGATCTATGCGCAGCAAAGTACGAAGTTGATGAATTTGGAAATTTAACCTATGACACTGGTATTTCACTTGAAATACCAGAAGATTATGTAGGTCTTGTTTTTCCAAGAAGCTCTATCACAAAAACCTCACTTATGCTTAAGAATTCTGTAGGCGTAATAGACAGCGGTTATAGAGGCACAATTAAAGTAAAGTTTCTAGCAATTAATAATTTTAATCATGTTGTTTATGAAGCAGGAGATAGAGTTGCGCAAATCATGATTATTCCTCGTCCAACGCTTGAGTTGGAAGAAGTAGAGAATCTTTCAGAAACTTCTCGTGGTGCAGGAGGCTTTGGTTCTACAGGTAGTTAAGCCAAGAGTAAAGATGACGGTTTTTAAGATATTTTTCTCCGCCTCTTTGCTCAGCGAAAGCTTCTTTCTCAAATGGGTTTAGATAATAGGCTAAATGACGATCTTTTGTTTGAAAGAAGTAGTAGAGCCAAAATCCTGTATATAAGAGATAAAATCCTACGATGCCTAACTCCACCTGTTGTTTCAGGTGGATTTTTTCATGTATGATTGTTTCGTAATTTCCTTCATCTCTTATAAAAATAAAAGGCCAGATTGCAATTGCATAAGCGTTAATTATAATAGAAAGAATTTTTGGAACATTACTATTTTTAATAATCATTTTTTTACTCCTGCAAAAATCTAATTAACATTATAAATATAACAAATCTTATCAAAAAGGAGATATTATGACTAAAAGAAAGAATTTTGAAACTAATATTGATGTCGCAGAAGTTGAAGCAGAAGTTGTAAATGCGGGTGTTGAAGTTACAGAGTTAGCTGCAGAAATCGCTGCGATGAAGAAAGAAATTGCTGCGCTTAAAGAAGAAATCGAAAAGAAATCTGTAAGTGTTTCTGGTAATGTAGATCCTCGAGTTGATAAACTCGTTGACAGCCTTAAGCTTTTATTCTTAGGTGAAGGAACTTATGAAGAAAAAGCTATTTCTCATAAAAAAGGCAAGCAATTAATAGAAAAAATTTAAATTTGATTATACTTAGCATCAGGCCCGATACAAAGCGCATAAAGGCGACCCCACCGTCATATCGGAATCTTGTGGACAAAATACTCAAAAGGAGAAAATTATGCCAAAAGTTAGTTTTACAAATTCAAAAGGGTTATTTCAAGAATCAGGAAGTGGATTTCTACCACTTGGCGGTCCTAATCAGGTTCTAGGGTTAGGACAATTAAGAACACAATCATTTGTTTTATCTTTAAAAGGTATTGACGGGTCAGGAACTACTTTTACTGATAATGATGTGCTTGCAAGCGTCGGCACGCTTGACGTAACAGTTCCAGGTGGATTTATAGCCACTAAAATTGTTGTCAGTAAAGTAATTGTTAATGTTATACAAACAGCAGGTGTGACACTTCTTGGACACTTAGATTTAAGTGCAACTGCAGGAACAGCAGTCAATGTTGCTGTATCTGCTCCTGATGAAGTAGTCGGCGCCGGCGCAACTTACAGAAATGGTCAAGAAATTGTTGTAGGAACTGAGGCTGATATTAACTTAAACAGTTTAGCTTGCACAGTTTATGAACCAAACGTCAGCGCCGGAATAGCGCTTAAAAATCTTTATCTTGTTACAACAACTGCTTTAGCCTCATTGCTAGCAGTAGGTGCAGTAAATATTGTTGTTCAATACTACGTTGTCTGAAAGTTGAAATAGTTTAAATATCTTGACAAGCAGCTCCTTTGCGGGCTGCTTGTTTTGTTTCTGGGACACTTTAAACTCAAACCACCTATCTATATTAGAAAATATTTCCAATGTAACAGGAGTCATCTGTGAAGATCTCAGAGCCTAAATTAAGACAGCTTGTGGTTGAGTTTATCAAAGAAGAGATTAGAAAAGTTGATGGTGGTTTTAAAGTTTATCCTAAAAAGCCTAAGAGAGGTGACAAAGTTCGTAAAGCTTTGTCAAAGAAGCCTATGACTTATCAAAAAGCACTTAATCAACTTCAAGCTGTAGAAAGAAGCAAGGCGATGAGAGAAGCTTTAGAATACAATAGATACACAGCAGAAGAAATAGTTGGTGCTATCGATAGAGCACTTGCAATTCTTAATGTTAAAAACAAAGCGCTAAGAACTCTTATACTCCGAATTGCTAGGACAGAATCAGGAGGAAATCCTACGGGTGAAGGTGGTATCACACATCACACTTCAAACCCATTTCAGCTTGATCCACCTGCTGTAGAAGAAGTTAAGACAAATGTAAACATGAAAAAATGGAGAGATTTTGTCAATGGCAGAAAAGGACCTGCTCCTGCCAAAATGGGCCCTATTGAAAAACAAGAGCTAAAAGAAGTTGAAAAAAATAAAGTTTTAAGCGCTCTTTTCGCAACGTTGTATGTTCTTTGGGCTTTAGGCGCTGACGGTGATCGTGCCGCTTGGGATCCTGAAAAATCTTTCGGTGTTCCTGCTTCTTTAAAAGATCAAGCTGTATTTTGGAAGAGAAGATATAACACCGAGTCGGGTGATGGATCAGTAAAAGATTTTATAGAAAAAAACGTGTAATCGATACAGATCAATTTCCAATACTCACAGGCTCAAATGGATTTTTAGGTATTGGATAAAAATTGTTAAACAGAAATCTTGAAGATATATATAATGAACGACTCTGACAGGAGATTTCTGTGACAACATTTGCTGCTACAACTTCCCCTACACCTTTTGGAATATTTGATTCAGACGCAGATTTTTCATCTGAAGCTGATAAGATGATGATATTTGTCAAAAGAAAACTTGGAGACGATGTCCTTAGCGTTGAATTGACAAAGAAGCAAATCTGGGGAAACATGGAAGAAGCTTCCCTGGAATACAGTTCAATCTTAAATCAGTATCAAGCTAAATCTCAGCTTGTTAATTTTTTAGGATTCGCAACGGGCAGTATGTCAGGTGCAGAAGAAAAATATGTCAGAGATAATCTTTCTTATTTGACAAGATTTGCCGAACCTTATGCGATGGAAGCAGGCGTAGGTGGATCTTATAACACAATGTCAGGATCAATAGAACTTGAAATGGGAAGACAGGATTACGATCTTTATCAAGAGCTTAAAGATTCTGCAGGAAATCAAATATTTGATAATACAAAAGGAAAACTTAAGATTGTTGAAATTTTTCACTTTAATCCTCAAGCAGCTTATAGATTTTTTGACACCACGTCAGCAATTAACTACTTAAACAATGAATTTTCTTTTGAATCTTTTACTCCAGAAACAGTATTTTACATCTTACCTGTTTTTGAAGACATTTTAAGAGCAGGTCAGCTTGATCTTTCTAACAGAGTAAGAAGATCGAATTATTCATATGAAGTTTCAGGAACAAAGATCAGAATATTTCCAACACCAACGTCAGATACTAAAAAACTTTGGGTAAGAGTGAGACAATTTGCTGATCCACTGTCGCCTTCTTACAAAGATGCTACTATTCACGGTGTTTCGAATATGTCTAATATTCCCTTTGGCAACTTGACATATTCTAAAATTAACTCAATAGGAAAGCAGTGGATAAGACAATATACGCTTTCTCTTTCTAAGGAACAGCTAGGCTTAATTAGAGCAAAGTTTGGCAATATTCCAATACCTGGAGGTGAAGTCACACTCAACGGAAGCGACTTGATAACTCAAGGAAGAGAAGATCAAAAAGATCTTAAAACTCAACTCAGAGAAATGTTAGATACTATGACCTATGATAAACTATCTGAGATTCAGGCAACAAGAGCTGAGCAGATGAACAAGCAGTTGCGTTACATTCCAATGCCTTTAGGCAAGGCAATAATAATGGGGTAAATCATGGGACGTCTTTTTATATCGCCAAGAGAGATTAATTTTATCAATGACATCGCCAAAGAGCTTGTTAAGGATGTTATTGGTCAAAAGATTTATTATTTCTCAGTATCTGAAATTAAATCAAAAGTTCATGAAATCTACGAAGAATCACCTGATAAAGTATTTGAAAATCCAATTGAAATTGATTGTTTAGTAAAATATCAGCCACAAGAAGTCAGAACTACAAGGTTTGGATCTGAACAATATTACACTTTAGAAGCGTATATTCAAACAAAAGATCTTTTAGATAAAGGTATTGAAGTTTTAGAAGGTGACTTTTTTTCTTACGGATCTACATTTTTTGAAGTAATTACAAGCCCACTTACAAATGTTATTTTTGGTCAAATAGAACATAAAAATTACATAACAATAACAGGTAAACAGTCAAGAAAAGGTCAATTTATATCCAAGATATTTGGACCTACCTCAGAAGAGCACTCAGATGCTGATGCAATTCAAGAAACTTTTGTGCAGCAAAGAGGGTTTGAAGAAAACAAACTTGGAAAGACAGGTGACATTAGACAGCTTAGAGAAAACGGTGTTCTTGATGCACCAATTTCTGGTCCTAAAGAAGTTTCTCCTAAAGGAGATCCTAACAACGTAGGCTCTTCGTTCTACGATGAAGGAGAGTAAATGTCTCAAAAAGCTAAAGGTGAAAAAATTATCAAAGATTTTGATGGTAATAATGCACCTGAAAATTTTGATATTCCTTCTATTGGAATTGAAGATATTGATCGTGCCATCTTTGCACTTTTTGACAAGAAAATCTCTTTTGAAGTAAAACACAAAGGTGCTCTTCAGAAAGTTCCTGTCATCTTTGCATCTGGCGAGCGTTTTGCTTTAACAAGAAGAAAGAATCCGATAAGAGATAGAGAAAATGCTCTAATATTACCTCTTATCTCTGTTATGAGACAAGAAATAGATTTTTCTGCTGATCAATCAGGCAAGAAAACAGCAATAGCTTTTAGAGAGCAAGAGAATTACGTCATTAAATACCGCTTAAGTAATAGAGATAGAAAATATCAAAACATTATCAATAAGCAAAATATAAAAAACCAAGATAATGTGACTTCAAGAAAACACTTTTTATCAAATACACCCTCGCCAGGTTTTGGAACTTTGCCAGGGACAATAGCTACAAGAAGAAATAATTTACAATTTTCAGGTGTTGCAAAAGTAAGTTTAGGAGAAGAGTTAGGTAAAAACATCTTTGAAGTTATTCAATCACCATATCCAGAATTTGTTGCTGTTACATATGATGTAATTTTTTGGACTCAGTATATACAACAATCAAATCAAATGCTTGAAACGCTTTTATTAAATTTTACCGGGCAAGGTGAAGAAATTGCAATTTTAACCGATGGTGGATATGAGCTTGTTGCCTTTTTTAAGGGGCCTTTTTCAAATTCTGGCACTAATCTTGAAGACTATACAGAAAGTGAAAGAATTATCAAGCACACATTTAGTGTCACTATTCCTGGCTACATTATAAATCCTAAACACCCGGGTATGCCAAAGATGTTGAGATCCTATGTGTCAGCACCTGAAATAAATTTTGGAATTAGCAATGGTGCACCTGAAGTAATAGATTATCAGCCTGAAAGAAAATCAGACACTGTTAAGCGTCATTCACTTCAAGATCTCACAAATATTAAAGAGTATGATTTAATTCGTGGAGAATCAAGAGAAGTCTTGCAGAACACTATTGTTAATCCTTTTACCAACTCAACAAAAACAGAATTTTCAAAGATAAGAACAAGAAATCAAAGATCAGGAGAAACTGTTGCTTCGGCTGAAATTGTTGAAGAAATTGAGAGAATTGAGTCATAAATAAAACAGATGTTTAGCGAGAACAAATATAGTTATAATAGAAATTTTAGGAGTAATTGATGGCAGAACAAACTTTCAGATCTCCAGGCTTCTTCGAGCGCGAGATTGATCTCACTCAGAGGACAACGGAAATTGTAGGCGTTCCTGCAGGTGTCGTTGGCACAGCGCAGAAAGGGCCAGCATTTGTTCCTGTTACTGTGGGATCATTTATCGATTTTCAAAATAAATTTGGTTCATTAGACCCAGAAAAATTTGGAACTTATGCAGCTAATGAGTGGTTAAAAAACAGATCAGCCTTAACTTATGTAAGAGTCTTAGGTGCAGGAGCAAACAATACAACAACAGATATCTCAAACACACAGTCAAAAGGAACTGTGAAAAATGCAGGCTTCTTGCTTGCTGATGTTGCAAGATCAAATACAGATGGAAGATTTAATGGCGTTGTGCAGTTTTTAGCAGCAGTGCACGATCCTCAAGTAAATGAAAGCAGTGGTTTCCCAATTTTTACTGACAACAGTTCAGTTGATGCAACAGGCGATGTTCGACTAATTAGAGCAATGTTAATGACACCTTCTGGCTCAAGATTTGAAGTCTTGAATCACAATGCATCATATTCGGCGCCTGCAACATCAGATGACACTGCTACAATAAAGACATATGATGGAACAACTGAGCAAGGAACATTTAAGCTTGTGCTTTCTTCGGCTGCTGGGTCTTTATTTTCAAACGATGAATCAAAATCTGGTATCAAAATCTATACTGCGTCTTTAGATCCAGATAGCAAGCACTATGTTGGAAAAATTCTAAATACCAATCCAGATAGATTTAACGAAGAGCAACACTATCTTTACGCTGATTTCCCTGTTGAAAATGAAATTGCAAAAGTTAAGCAAGATGCTGCAGCAACTGTTGCAATACTTTCTGGATCTTCACTCACCCTTGCAGGTGCTGGTGGCTCTGGAACTACATACACAAAACTTTTTGGATCTTTTAACACAAGATATCAAACAGCAAGATCAACATCATTTATATCACAACCTTTCGGTGATAAAGAATATGATCTATTTAGCTTTGAGTCACTTGATGATGGTATATCAGGCAACGCAAAAGTTAAAATTTCCATATCAAACTTAAGAAGATCAACTAATCCTAAAAATCCTTATGGAACTTTTACAGTTTTAGTTAGAGATTTCTATGATACAGATACTGATATGAAAGTTTTGGAGCAGTTTTCTCTATGCACTTTAAATCCTGCAGCTGATGATTATGTTGGAACAAAAATTGGCGACTACAAAGTTTATTACAACTTTGATGCCGAGACTGAATCTGAAAGAAGATTAAATGTTTCTGGAAAACGCCCTAACAGATCTGGCTACATTCGAATCGTAATGAGTGCCGATGTTGAAGATGGTCAAGTTCCGGCTGCAGCGCTTCCTTTCGGCTTTAGAGGATTGCCAGTTCTAAAAACAACAACTTCACTAACAGACAACACTTCTGTAATTAGTGATGGAAGCATTAATAAGGACTCATCTGCTAGATTACACTTTATTGGAACAGGCGCAGAGCTTGCAATCACAGGCTCGATTATGCCTCCTGTTCCAATGAGATTTAAGGTAACAAGAGGTGAAGCTTCATCAAGTCCGGGTTTCACAGGTGAGCCTGGATCACTAGAGACTGCTGATCCTCGTTATTTCTTTGGTGTCAAATTTGAAAGAGTTCCAGCAGAAGCAGTTGTTACAAATGCAATTTTGAAAGCTAACGGATCTGGTGAAAGAAATCAACTTCTCGATTCATATTCAAAAATGTTAGGTATCACACTTCTTGATACACTTGTTACAGGCTCTGGTGCCGATGCTTTCAACGATAACAAATTTACCCTAGCTAAAGTAGCTTTCTACAATCAGCCTACTACTGCTGCACAAAATCTTGATAATGCAATATTAACTCAAATAACAGGTTCTGTCGCTGAGCATATGGTTCAAGCAGCTTACATTAGAAATGGAAGAATTTCTAAGCCTAGATACACAGTGCAAGATGGTGCACTCAGCAGATTAACATTCGGATCTTTGATCGCAGGATCTTCAGCAGTAGCTTTCAATAGATTTACTGATTATATGAAATTCACAAACATGCTTTACGGCGGATTTGATGGATTAAACATGCTAGATAGAGATCAGAGAAAGATGAATGACAAGGCTGCATCAATAGACGAAGGTGGCAAGGCTGCTGGTGATGCAACAGGTTTCATAGGCTTATCTTCAGCTTCTTCGCCTGGAACAGCTAAAGATAACAACATTATTAGTTCTTACAGATCTGCTGTTAGAATCATCACAGATCCTTTTGCATCAAGAGTTAATGTTGTTGTAATACCTGGTGTAAGAGACACTTATGTTACAGATTATGCTTCTGAAAAGACAAAGGAGTATAGCCAAGCTATATACCTTATGGATTCAAAAGCATATGACGACGGTATCGTAAGGCTCTTTGAAGATTCTTCTACACGTCCAAGTGTTAGAAAAACTGTGGAACAATTTGAAGGAAGAGTTATAGACAACAACTATGTTGCAACTTATTTCCCTGATGTTATCATAAAAGATGATATAACTGGTGAATCAGTTACAATTCCTTCTTCAGCTATTGCGTTAGGCGCACTTGGATACAACGATAAGGTTGCTTACCCATGGTTTGCTCCTGCAGGTTTTAATAGAGGAGCATTAAGCTCAGTTCAAAATACCAAAGTAAGATTGACTGCGGAAGATAGAAACATTCTGTACGAAGCGCGTATGAATCCTATCGCAAACTTCCCAGATGGCGGATTTGTAATATTTGGTCAAAAGACGCTGCAGCAATCTAATTCTTCTATCTCCAGAGTTAATGTTAGAAGAATGCTTTTAGAAGTAAAGAGAATAGTATCTGAGATTGCAAACGGTCTTATCTTTGAACAAAACACTCCTGCAACAAGAGCAAGATTTATCTCGCTTGTTAAACCTAAGCTTGCTTCGATTCAAGGAAATCAAGGTATAGATAGCTTTAAAATTGTAATGGATTCTTCTAACAACACCGCAGAAGATATCGAGCAAAACAAGCTTAATGGTAGAATAGTTCTTGTGCCTACAAGGGCCGTGGAATTTATTTCAATAGATTTCATAATTACAAATTCTGGCGTAAGTTTTGAATAATTATAATAGATATTTGGAGAACAAAAAATGGCAGAGTTAACATTTAAATCGGCAGGAGTCAGCACTCGTGAGATTGACCTTTCAGGTCCAACTCCTACTGGTCCGACCGGAGTGCCCGCTGGAATTGTAGGAACATCTAATGAAGGCCCTGCATTCGTTCCTCTTACATTTGCAACTTATGGTCAATACAAACTCACGTTTGGTGCTTCTGACGGAGATAAGTTTGGGCCTATCACAGCTAATGAATGGCTTAAGAATGCTCAGGCACTTACTTACGTTAGAGTACTAGGTGTTGGTAACGGAAGAGAGCGATCTTCATCAACAGGTAACGTAACAAATGCAGGATTTGTTGTTGGTGAAAGACAAGTTCAATTAAACGGTATCAAAGGAGACAATCCTTACGCAAATGCCGGTGGGGTGGGCGAAGGTAGAACTTATTTTCTTGGCTGCTTTATGTCAGAGTCTGCTGGTAGCAACATCTTTAGTGATGCAGGCATTCAAACGAGTGTAACAAGTAGTGCTATTCTCAGAGGCGTAGTCTTAGCGCCTTCTGGTGTAGTTCTAAGCTTAAGCGGTAACATCGGTGGAACTAACACAGCTCCTGCTGCAGCAGCTAACTCAGCAACTGTAAAAGGATTTACAACAGGCTCTGTTTCACTGCTTGGTGGCGGAAGCACATTTGTTATGTTTATGAATGGCTATAAAGCAACTGAATCTAGTCCTTCTTACATAACAGCTTCTTTTGATATGTATGCACCTGATTATTTCGCAAATGTTTTAAATACAGACCCACTCAAGTTTGAAGAAAAAGGGCATTTGTTACACGGCTACTACAATATTCACCCTACGCTTGCATTTGTCACAGGGTCAGGGGTTATTAAAGAAGGTGTTTATCAAAAAAGTGAAGAACCGGTCGCCTTTATTCTCTCATCATCTGTAGGAAGAATTGGCAGAGGCGCATCGGTTGGCGGTGGAAATGATGACGTTCCTGTTTATGAATCTTTTGAAGATAGATTTAGCAATGCTGTCTCTCCTTTTGTTATTTCTCAAAAGTTTGGTGCAGCACCCTATAACTTGTTTAAGCTAGAGACATTATCAGACGGAAGTGGGATTACAGACAAGTTTAAATTTTCAATTGAAAATATTGTTAAATCAAATTCTTCTACAGATAAGTTTGGAACTTTTGATATTGTCTTAAGATCTTTTTATGATTCTGATGATGAAAAGGTAGTTTTAGAAAGTTTTAGAGGACTTTCTCTTGATCCAAGTTCTGCGCGATTTGTTGGTAGAGTTATTGGAGATAAGAAAGTATTTTTTGACTTTGATAGTGATATCGAGTCTCAAAAAATTGTAGTTGAAGGTTCTCACGACGTGAGATCAAGATATGTAAGAGTCATACTCTCTGATGCACTTAAAAACAAAGAAGTTCCAGACGAAGCACTTCCTATGGGCTTTAGAGGCCCAAATCACCTTTTAACTTCAGGATCTTTGCTCGCAGGCCCAGGTGCAAACAATAGTGTTCTAAATGTTGCAGATGCACACAATAGAGTTAGAGAACCTGCGATACCTTTTAGATTATCAATCGCTCAAGGTACAGGTGCAAGCAAGAGAGAAGATGTTGAACTCTACTGGGGTATTCAAACAAACACTAGAAAGTCTGTTACTAATCCTAACTTAATATCAGAATTTAATGATACATTTTTTACTTATGTTAAGTATTTCCCAACGCACAGACTAGATGCATATAACTTCTCAGAAGGAGACAATGCAGGTGTTGCTGATGGGAATGGAACTGTTAGAGATTCTGATAGATTTAATAACAATAAATTTAGTCTTGAAAATATTCAAGTTCGCACAGGCTCAGCTGGTTTAGCTGATAGTGATCAGTGGTTGAGCGCTTCTTATGTTAGAAACGGATCGATATCAATTGATACTGCAGCAAAAACAAGAGGGTTTACAGTAGATGACTTAAGTGTCGTGTCTAACAGAAAATTCTTAAAATTTACTGTGCCTCTGCAAGGTGGATTTGACGGTGTCAATATCTTCAACAAAGATCAGAGAGATCTCACCAACAATTCTGCAAAGAGAGAAATTGATGATGAAGCTAATCAAGGCGGAACTTCAGGCCCAACAATAAGTGCTTTTAGAAAAGCAATTGATATTATGGGTTCTACCTCAGACGTTGATATACAACTTCTAGTTATTCCAGGTATGCGACATGAATCTATCACCGACTATGCAATTTCAACAGTCGAGAATAGATTTGATGCAATGCTGATTATGGACGTAGAAGAAAGAGATCAGTTTAATACAGTAATTACTTCTTCGGTACAGTCACCACATGTTGCTAATACTGTCGCAGGATTCAAGAATAGAGTTCTTGATACTTCGTTTGCGGCTGCATACTTCCCAGATGTAACTGTTCAAGATCCGGATACAGGCGGATTAGTCTCTGTACCACCTTCAGTTGTTACAATTGGTGCTTATTCACTAAATGACAAAGTAGGTCATCCCTGGTTTGCTCCTGCAGGATTTACAAGAGGATCACTAACTACTGTTACCACTACAAACGTTCTTCTAAACAGAACAAATCTTGATGATCTTTACGACGCAGATATTAACCCGCTTGCAAAATTTCCAGGTAAGCCGCTTTCAGTATGGGGTCAAAAGACATTGTTAGCAAATTCATCTGCACTTGATAGAGTCAATGTTAGAAGACTGCTGATTGATGTCAGAAGAAAAGTCAGAAATATTGCAAATACTTTGCTCTTTGAGCCTAACAGATCAGAGACTTTGCAGAGATTCTCAAACCTTGTTAATCCTATCTTGCAGTCAGTGCAAGATGCACAAGGTGTTGATAGATTTAAGGTAATCATTGACACAACGACCACAACTCAGGCAGATGTTGAAAACAACACAATACGCGGCAAGATCTACTTGCAGCCTACAAGATCTGTTGAGTTCGTTGCGCTTGACTTTGTTGTGACAAATGCAGGAACAACCTTATAGAGAGTAATACTTAATATAAATAGGAGATTTTAAATGGCAGAGACACTATCAGTCACGGACATGCTTCCCAATAAGTTTGAGCCTAAGAGAAATTATCGTTGGGTTCTTGCAATTGAAGGAATTGATGCATTTTTAGTGACAACAACTAAGCGACCCGATGTTACTATTGGATCAAAAAAGATTGATTTTATCAACAGCTATAGAAATGTTGCTGGTAAGCTTGAGTTTGGTGACATCAGTGTCACACTTCATGATCCTATCGCACCTTCAGGTGCTCAACAGGTAATGGAATGGATTAGAACTCATTACGAAAGCGTTTCAGGAAGAGCAGGTTATGCTGATTTCTACAAGCGAGACTGTCAGCTAAAGATGCTTGATCCTATCGGCACTGTCATAGAACTTTGGGATATTAAAGGTGCACTTTTGACAAGTATAAACTTTGGTGGATTGGATTATGGTGGTGATGATATTATGATGATTGAAATCACAATGAAAGTTGACAACTGCGTTCTCCAGTTCTGATCTTACAAGTTTTACTCTCTTTAAAGCAACTGTATAGTTAATACAGTTGCTTTTTTATTGGAGAAAATATGTCATCAAAAGATTTAAATCTTGCTAGTCCTGAAGTTATGCGTCAAAATGTGATGAAAGATGAGTTTGGTTGGGAAGTGCCTATTGAGTCAATTCCGCTTCCTACTAGAGGAGTAATTTATCATCCTGACAGTACACTTTTTAACAGAGAAGTTCTTCAAATTAAATCTATGACTGCAAGAGAAGAAGACATTTTGGCATCTCCCGCTTTTCACAAAGAAGGAACTTCACTGACACACCTTATTCAGTCTTGCTTGATTGACAAATCAATTAACAGCGAAGAAATGATTACCGGTGATAGAATGGCATTGATGGTGGGTATTAGAGTTACAGGATACGGGCCTGAGTATAACGCTTCAGCAAGTTGTCAATCTTGTGGTTATAAGAACGATTTTATTGTTGATCTCTCAAAATTAGGAATCAAAAGACTTAAAATCAATCCTTTAAAACCAGGAGAAAATAAATTTGAATTTCTTCTTCCTGTGACTAAAAAGAAAGTTGTATTTAAATATGCAACTGAAAGAGACAACAGAGAAAGAAATGTTACTCTAAAAAATATGCAAAAAGCTTTGGGAAATTCTATCTCAAATAGCATCACTTCTTTCTTAGAGAATTCTATTGTCGCTGTCGATGGAATCACCGATAGATCAAAAATCAAACACTTTGTTTTAAACATGCCTGCTTTTGACTCAAAGTCATTAAGATCGTTTATTATTGATAATGAACCAGGTATGGATATGACTTGTAGTTTTGATTGTGTTAGCTGTAGTCATAGGAATGAATCAATTCTGCCTATGACAACCGAGTTTTTTTGGCCCAGTAAATAACTGGAGAGAAGCATTCCTAGAGGAATGCTTCCTTCTTCAGATGCATCTGGGTATGTCTTACACAGAATTGCAGAAGCTTCCGGTAAGGTATCGACACTGGTATGTTAAAAGACTGTCTAAACATTTCGAACAAAAGAAAGATACTGTTAACAAGCCAAACAATGATCAAAATGCTCCTTTAACAAAGATAGAAGATTTTTTCAAGAAAAAATTAGAATAGAATATTTATCTTTAGGAGATCAATCATGGCTTTAGACCCAGGCGATTTGGCAGCACTTTCGACTGCAATTCAAGATTCAATAACAGCTGGTTTTGCGAATGCATTCCCCAGAGGTTCTGCGGGAGCTAGAAGCGGAAGTTCACCTCCGTCTCCGTCTCCTGCTGCTAACACAGCAGCTGCTGCTATCGCTCCTCCGAATACAAACTCAGAGCCTATGCAAAGTATAGGAGTTACAGTTGAATCGTCTCAATCAGAAGTCGATGTAGCGAGAACTTTTGCTGATAAAATTGTTGAAGCATCAGAAAAAGGTTTATCTTTATCTAGCGTTGTGCTAGATAAATTACTAGCCCTTCAAGGAAAAGCATCAGTTGTAAACTATAGAAATTTAATTAGAAATTATAGTGGAGAAATTAAAAAAATAACTTCTGAACAATTTTTAAAAAGAGATTTTTCTAGCATTGTTAACGAAGGTGACAGAACAGTTATTGCATCTTATAGAAATTTTGAAGAAATAGCTGATGAATTTTTTGAATATGAGGGTCTAGAGTTTGAAAATGCACTTGGACTAAAAACAGAATTACTAAAGAATTTTGGCACTGCAAGTTTAAATTTATTCAATAAAAATAGTCAAGCAATCGAAAAAGAGTCTTTAAGATTTTCTAACTCTATGGGTGTTGACATAGGAACTGTTTCTGATCTTATTGCAAATTCTTTTGCACAAACAGGAGAAGCTTCTACGGATGTTTTAAAAGATATTACTAATAATGCTAAGGCAATGGGAAAAGCAATTGGAATGCCTCTCAAGCGAATGGCTGAAGCCATTATTGATATCAAAAAAGACATGGAGACTTTTACAGATATTACAACAGAGAGCGCTGCAAGAATGGCAGGATCGCTTGCCCAACTGGGTTTGAGCTTACAAAGTTTTTCAGGTCTTGTTAAGGGCTATAGAAGTTTTGATCAAGCTGCTGACAAGATGGGTGAAATGTCAGCAGTATTTGGTGTCCAAATGGATGCCATGGAGATGATGTATCTTGCTAACGAAAATGAAGAGGAGTTTTTAAATAGATTTAGAGAGCAGATTATAGATCAAGGTATAGATGTTGCCAGTATGTCAAAAACTAGACAGCGAGCACTTGCAGATCAAATGGGTATGTCCATAAAAGAAATGAAAATGTTTATGGACACAGGCACTAGAATGACTTCGCAGGCAGAAAAAGAAATGGCGACAGGTGAAGCTGCTTCTCAAACTTCGGCTGATGCTATTGATACACTAAATGAGGGTATGATTAAAGCTACAAGAACAACTGAAGAAATGGCAAAACACGTGCAAAATATTCAAGGAATGTTTTCAGGAATATCAGCGTCTAAAATGCTTGAATCTGTTTCTGCAGTCGAAGGAAAGTTAGCTAGACTATCTACAGGAGACAATGCGATTGCACAAGGCTTAATTGAAATGCAAACAACAATTGCAACTGTCGGTGCAAATAGTGCTGCATTTGCTGAAGATTTAGTTAAAAAATTACTTCCTGATGCTGAAAAAAGTGGAGTTGTTTCTTCGTGGACATCATTTGGACAAGAGTTTAAATCTGCAGCTGAAAGCACCATTAATGAGCTTGGAACTGCAATAATCGCAACAGTCAGCAGTTCACCTCTTTCAGCTAATTCTTGGCCTACTGCTTTTTTGCCTATTGCGAATGGTTTAGGTGCTAATCAAGACGGTAATCCTAATGGAACAATGACTTTTTATACAGATACAATTCGTCAATGGGGCACAACACTTTCTGACGAAATTGCCAAGGCAATTGCTAAAATAGAGACATCCTTTAATTTTGAAGGAATAAAAACTAAATTTCAAAGTGCTGCTCAGTTAGGTGACATCAATATTGATGCTTCCGTCTCAGCCGAAGGAGCTGGTGTAGTTAGTCCAAGAGCTGTGGCAGCTCCGGTAACTTCAAGCGAAACAGCATCCCTTAATAGAGAATTATTAAGATCTATTGATAAAATCACAACTAAAGTTGAAAGCATGCCTATGGAAGTTAATGTTAAGGTTGATGTAGAAGCTATGAAAGCTGACATTGTCAAGGCTATAAGTGAAGGATTTGGATCTGCAAATTATGGATTTAATCTTACACTTGACGGCACTTCAATTGCAACTTCACTTTCTATGGTAAAAGATAGAAACGGTAGAACAATTCAATTTATTGTATAAAGAGATAAAATGACAAAAAGTAAAGTTATAGATCAAATTGTTTTTGAAAAAAGAAGTCTTACAGCTGCTCTCAGTGAAGATGAAAAAAAAGAAATTGATATTTATTTTGAACAACTTTTAAATGAACTTTCGCCTGCGCTCAATATTTTTGATAAAATATCATCAGATCAAGAAGTTCTTAATGGAATAACAGAAGCTTTTAAACAAGAGATCAAGGAACAACAATGGCTCGAGAAACTCTCAAAGACTTTTTACGATCAGGAAGATATCCAGGCCCAAATGAAAACGAAACAGGAGTAATTCAATACACTCTTGATAGTTTGGTCAAAGAGGGTGACGGTGACAGCTCAGGATTGGCATTTGAGTATAACACAGGAATTCCTCTTGTAGGATTTGATGCTGCAGATCCGGATGTAGGGCTTGTAGGAAACTTTCTACACTACATCACAACAGAAGCAGGCAATTTTTATGAATTCAAAAGAGGAAATCAAAAAACAAATGCAGGAAACAGAGGCGAAGTTCTTCAAGATCAAGATAAATTTTTAGCAGTTCCTCCTTATGTTCCGCAAGGCACAACTGAAGATTCACTTTTAGATCAGTATAGTGATAGTGGATATTTTAGTGATCCTTATCCGTTAGAAGATATTATTGACAAAGTTGGTGGAACAAGGCCTCCAGTTCCAGGCGGTCGTCCTGCAAATGACTTAATCAAAGGTGTCGTTAATAATGACACTGATGTTGTGGTTAGATCTTCTGTTGCCGCGCTTAAGAAGAAAAATAGATTTAATATGGATGAGTCAAAATTTGTTTCTCTCGACGCCGGAGGAGTTGGGGCGCTTGATCAAAAAGACAATTTTCAATTTGTAAGAGATACAGAAGATTTTTATACTTCTTTTGAAAAACTTAAAGATGCAGGTGCTTCACAACTCTTTAAAGCTTCAGGATATGACTTGTCTGGTGACCCTGAGAACTCTCCAGAATTTATTAACAATCTTGAAAAGATGATTCTTGATAATATCGAAGGGCCTGCGTATGAAACAAAAGTTCAAATGCCTGGAGTTGTTGCTGGTCAAGAAGTAGATAAAATATCTATTAACAAACTTAAAGGAATGAATGCATCAGGTGTTCCTACACTACAAAATGGCTTATCAGTTAGATCAGGAAAAGGTGTCGAAGTTCCAATTATTCCGGGCTCTTCAAATGGAGGCTCTTTCGGAGTCACTTATAATCATGCATTAAGGTTTGAAGACAGCACAAAAACACACAGAATAAAAACAGCACTGAGAATGATCGCTCTATTTACTTTAATTGAATCTCTCTATAAAGAAATTATTGACAATTTAGAAAAAGAAGATTTAGTTCTCATTAAAGATAATATTCAAAATATTGCTGTGTCTCCAAACAATGTAAATGCAGGAGCACTTGCATTAGGCTTGTCAAGAAAATCAAACAAGTTTATAGCTAAAAATTTCTTGTTTGATAATTTTTTAACACCTACCGACTTTCCATACAGCGACTGCTTTTACAGAGGTGTAAAAGTAATGTTTGGAAGTGACCCTAAAAATGCTGACAAAGTATTAGAAAACATTGACAATGTCTATAACTCTCCAGGATTTTTGCTCGCTATTTCAAATGTCGCAATTAAGAAAACTTTCTTATTTACCGACAAGATTCAGCGACTTCAAGCGATTAAAGATGGATCTGGCGTAGGTATTGCAAGTCAAGAAGCAATTAAAGACGTCATCTCAGAATTTGGAAGTATTGCCAAGATTGCAAACATATTCGCAATAATTGGAGAAAAAAGCTTAAACTACACAAACAGTTCGCAAGAAGGAGCAGCAACGTCTAAAGTTAAAAATGTAAGAGATGTTGATTCTTTAGACAACATACCTGGCAATAGAGTTGGAAAGAGTAGAAAGAAAAGCGGAGGAGGTTCTAAAGCGTCAGGTGATTTAGGTAGTGAAACAACACTTGCTTGGGAGCAAAGTGATGTGCCTTCAGCGTATCTATTACCACTTAATATTATGAGAGCAGTTGCAGATCTTAACAACACGACCACAAGAGAAAATCCTGCAAGAGGTATACTCGGAAGTAGATTAGTAAGAAATACTTACACAGGGTTAGACACAGATGGAACTTCTGCAAGAATTCCAAATAGAGTAGTTAAAATCTTAGAAGACAGATTAGATGCTGAGTATGTTCCGTTCTATATTCAAGATCTTAGAACAAATGAAATAATTGCATTTCACGCTTTTTTGAGTGAATTGTCAGACAATATCTCAGTAAATTATAATGCCACATCAGGTTACGGAAGATTAGATCCTGTTCAAACATATCAGAGCACAACTAGATCAATTAGCGTTGGATTTACTCTTTTTTCAACAAACAAAGAAGATTTCGATGACATGTGGTATAAGATAAATAAATTTGTGACACTTTTGTATCCTCAGTGGACGCAAGGCACTATAGTTCAATCTGGTGATCAAAAAACAGCGGACAGTGCAAGATTTGTTCAGCCTTTTACTCAGACAATTGGAGCCTCGCCAATTGTTAGATTAAGAGTAGGTGATGTTATTAAATCAAATTATTCTAGATTTGCGCTTGCAAGAACATTTGGCATTGGAGATCAAGGTGTCAAAGCACAGCCAGTTGGATTTAAAAATTCACTTTTTATCTTAAGTGACATACTGAGAAAGTGGAGAGATCTTGGCTTAACAATCTTCTCAACAATTTTTGGTTCTCCTCAAGGACTATTACAAATAGCGTCTGATGCATCTTCTCCTCAAGGCAAGATAGGTGTAGGAAATCTTGCAGCGAGTGCAGGTTTTGATGCAGGAGCAAATCTCTTGTCAAAGATTTTAATCAACGGCTTTGTGAATCCTCTTTTGACGCTTCAAACAATGCAAAGGCTTAGAGATCCTAATGTTTTTGACACAGAAGGATTTGACAGTCCTATGGGCAACATTATGTTTGTGTATATTAATCCTAACATGATAGACGGATATCAATCTACCGAGGGTATCAAAATATTTACCACCAAAAGATTGTTAGGAAAAGTTATCGACACAGTTAAAGATGAGACAGGAAACAAAAAAGTTTATAAAGTTGTCATCGATGATCGATCTGATGAATCTATACACAAAAAAGAAATTTTTGTTAAACACGAAGATATATGGAATGACCCGTCAGAGACATTTACAAAATCAGTTGCAGGTATTTTATTTACAGTTGCTGCTGCAGATGCTATCGGTATTGTTGATAGTTTTGCAGGTCTTTTATCAAAAGCAGGAGGAGATGCAGCATTTTTAACTGACATTGCCTCTGATGTTGCTTCTATCTTCTTAGAAAATCCTGAATCTGCTTTTATGAGACCTGAACTGAACCCTTATGTTAGAGCATTTCACACGACCAGAGGACGAGGATTGGCAGGTGTTATCAAGGGAGTTAACTTTAACTGGTTAGACGATTTTAATTGGGAAACAGATCATAACGCCAGAGCACCGATGGGTTGCAAAATAAGTTTTAATTTTGATGTAATCCACGACATACCACCGGGCCTTGATCACGCTGGATTTAACAGAGCACCCTTGTACAATGTAGGTGAAGTGATGAGAAATGTGGCCGGAGATGTTTATGATGATAAGTTCTCTTCATCTGAAAGAAACTTTAGAGAAGGCGGATCAACTTTGCTTTCGAAAGGTGCCACTGTTAAAAAGACAGGTCGATAAACAGGAGTTTATAAATGGCTTTTTCTAGATACATTAATTTAATCGGGCCTGTAAGAAATACAACATCAATGAGTCTTGCCAATACGGTGATAAGAAGATCTGTCGTCAATAATCTAATAGAAATAAATACTATCATATTAGAAGAAGATAGAAGACTTGATCAGTTGTCAGGGCAAATTTATGGTGATGCTTCTTATTGGTGGGTTTTAGCTGCTGCAAGTGGAATTGGTTGGGGTCTTCAAGTTCCGGCAGGAACAGTCATTTTAGCGCCTCGTGACTTAGGCAAAGTTTTGAGTTTAATTATATGAGTTATAAAACAGAAAATGTTAATGTTGCTTTTGAGATGATAACACAAGCTGTGGAGGAGTTCTCAGGCTTTGTGCTTGGTATTCCCGAAGGTAATGTTGTTAATCAAATTCTTGGATTAGAAAATACTGAGAAGAAGGATCCGGATCAATTAAAAAATGAAAGACAAGTTAGAAAGCTTTTATCGTCTATTTGTGATAGAACAAATGGAGGAACTTCTTTGTTTGAAATTGGGGTAGTCAATAGACAAGCTTGGGCAAAATCTATTCTCACAGAAAGAGAAAAAATAATTTCAGTGCTTCATAACGGTAGTGAAATTTATAATATTCCAGATAGTGAGATTTTAGGTGATACGGCTCAGATAGCAGAATTAAAGAAAAGTGGAATTGGAATTAAACATATCTTAAATTATCAGACAGGAGCTACACCTATAGTTATAACAAGAAGCGCAGCAAGTGGTTCGGAAGTAACAAGGACTGTAGCGGTCACTGAGTTTAACGGTAATTTTCAACTTCCGCCTGCTGTGTTAAACAGCAATGTTGCTGTAGGCACCCTCGCCGGATTTTCAAAAGAATCACCTAGCCTTGGCGCAGTTATTCTTAAAGATCCTAAATTTGGAATTAATTCTAGAAATGCTGGACATATGCCTGTGTTTTTGTCAGCAGTTTCTCCAATTGAAATGTCTAGATGCACACCTTATTTAGATGTTAAAATTGTCACTAACAAGAAAAACAAAGATTACAGTAAGCTAGGAATATTTAATTTTTTAAGAATAACTGATGAAGTCAGTAGTGCTGAGAATTCTCAAAACAAAACATTTTCAAATCCTTCTCCTGGGGCAGAGATTGAAAATGTCACTCCTGATTCTTACTACAGCTATATGAACCTTTTTACATCACCACAAACATTAGTTAATGCAAACATTAATAGAAAGTGGGGAAGTCAAAAACTTGGAGATTTCTTAGAAGATAAATTTACTCCGGGCAATTCAGGAGATTTAGGCGATTTTGAATATTCAGATGTCAAAGATCCTTTTCAACCATTTTTAACTCTATTAGATTTTAGTGTGTCAATTGTGGGTATTGGACACGGTCTTCTAGCGACAAAAAAAGCGTATCTTAAACTCAAACTTCACGACAAGTCAAGAATTAAAGATTTAGAAGATTTGCTTTCTCCTACGCAATTTGCAGCAACAAAGTTTATTATAGAATTTGGTTGGAGTCATCCAGATGGTGCTGTTGATTCCACAAACACAATTGGAAAGTATTTAAACAGCTTAAGAGACACAGGTGTCTATCAACTTGTTAGTGCTGATTATAGCTTTGGTGGTGATAGCTCTGTTGATATAACTATCAATATGGTTTGTGCAGGCTTTAATCAGATGAAGTCTATTAGTGCAGCAGGTGGTGCTGTTACCGGTTTAGATACTATCATAGATGATGTTGAAAATACAATAGATAAATATCTTAGAGTTAAAAGAAATTTAATTTCAGGTTTAAACACTAAAGAAAAAGTAACATCAAGAATAAAAGAAGTAAGAGGTGAGCTTAAGATATCACACTCAGATTTATCAAAAAATTCTATATTTATTAACTTTGAAGATCTTAGTGATTGGAGAAAAAAAGCTGAAGAGGCTTTTGCAGAAGCACCAGGAACAGAAGAAGATCTTTTTCAAGGTCTTTTAACGATGATTTTTGGTACAAGTATAAATCCAGCAGATTTACTTGCTATTTTGGAAGCAGACAATGACGAAATTTTAAATAGATTACTCGCTGAGAGAGATGGTAAAAAACAAAATGCAGGCGAAATAATTTATTCAAAAGCAAAATCTTTGCCTCTTACAGCGGATCCTTTTGTTGGACAAGTTGTTGCTGATTATTATGATATTATTAAAGGGAAAGATGTCAAAACTTTCCCTTTAATTGGAATTAATCAAACATATTCTGGCACTCAAGCTGATCAAATATCAAATAAATATTCTGGCACTCAATCTTATCACATATCACTTGGAAAAATTGCCTCGATGTTTATAGGATACCCAATGGCAACATGTGGTTTATATGATGAAGTTCAACTATTTTTTTATCCTGTAAATACACAGTCAGCGGCAGCGAGAAGACACACGACAGCGAGTCTTCCGATTTATCTTCCTGACTTATTGACTGAATTTAATAAAAGAATTTTAGCAAGTGAGCAGTCTTTTAAAGATCTTAGTGTTCAATCATTTTTTACAATGATCGAAAGAATTGTTTCAAATCAAAGATCTTCTCTATACGGTTTATTTACATCAGGAGGAGATGCTAACTCTGCGACAGGCCTTTCAAAACAGCTAGAAGAATTTCAAAAGAAAAAAGTTGAAGAAAAATTAAAAGAAGCAAAAGAAAATCTTACAAATCTACAAGAAGGTGAAGCAAGTGCAACTGCAATACAAGAGTTAGAATCAAGAGGTGGCAATCCTCCTACAGAAAAACAAAGACAAGATCAAATCGATTTAAGCATTATTAATTTTTATGAATCAGTTTTGGCAAAAAAACTTAAGGCACAAATAGACGCACAACTAAGTGCAGCATATAAAGGAGACGGTCTTCAAAATATTATGACCGTCGATGAGACAAGATTCACACCTATTAACCTTTCTATGTATTTTGAGACTTTCCCTGTAAGAAAAGTAAATGATATAAGTGATGCCAGTGGTGTATTTGAAAATATTAAAAACACTTTTAAAAATTCTCTTGATAGAAGAGGTGTAGAAGACAATGGCGTTATTTACGACAAAACTATTTTAAGAATTCATATCTATGATGAAAACACTTCCATGAATCCAGATATTAGTTTATTTGGAACTAATAGTTCTTTGACACCTTCTACTACAAAGTCTGAATTGGTGGCACTTCAGTCGGCAAGTTATCCTCTTATTAAAAATCTTTTAATGACTTATCATCCTACAATTATTCATGGTGCATCTTCAGGTGTAGTTAATAGTATTAGTGTGTCTTCAAATACAACAGGACAACTTTCAAACATACTTATTGTAGAATCATACGGTCAGATGAGAGACGGCGAAGATTCGGATCCACCAGAACTTTTTGATGAAACAGTTTTATTACCTTCATCTGTTCAGCTTGAAATGATGGGATTTCCTGGACTAGCAAGAGGTCAGCAAATATTTATTGATTTTGGAACACAGACGAGTTTGGATAATTTATATACTGTGAAGACAGTTGATCACAGCGTAAGTCAAGGTCAATTTAAAACTTCTTCAACACTAGTTGCAACAAACCAGATGATTGTTAAGTCTTATAGATCAAAAATTACAAAACTTTTAAAAAAGTAATTTAACTACCTGATTGTAAAAAGATCGCGTTGGATATAATAATGATTTATGCTTTACAATTTCAAAAAAGTCAATATTTCAAGCCTTTTAATTGAACCTGAGTTTGACTACCAGTCGAGAGAGAAAAAAGTTAAACTGAGCGAAGAAGGAGCTGATTTTTCAGTGAGAGAGCTGAATGAGTTAAGAGAGCTGAGCGAAGTTGATCATATTAAAAATCTATTTGAAGTAAACGCCAAGTTTTGCAATACGCTTAATTTAAATTTTCAAGATCAAGTCCGATGGGATTTCTTGGTCGGGAAAGAAAAGTGTAAATCTTACACAGATGAACTTCTTAAAGAAATTAATTTTACTCGACAATTTATCACAACTTATCACACAAAAGTTTTACCTCAGAGAAAGACTCTGTATCTTAATCTATCTAAGATATTAGATTCTAAAGATAATGAATTAGAAATACCTGAATATGATCATACAGGTATCTCAGGTAGAACTTCAATTACTTCAGGTTTTAACTTCTTGACTTCTTCTAAAGATTTTAGAAAGTCTTGTAGATCTTCTAATAAAGAAAATAAGCTTATCAGTATTGACTTTAAGTCTTGTGAGCCTAATCTGTACTTAAGAGCAATCGGTAAAAATATTAAAAATCCAGATGTTTACGACTACCTTATGACAGAGTTAAATATAAAAGTTGAGAGCAGAGAGAGTTTAAAGAGAGGAATATTAGCAGTTCTTTACGGAGCTTCAGACGACACCGCAGGTAGAATTTTAGGCGGTGATAAAAAGATGCTAGATAAGATTAAATCGTTCTTTGAAATCGAAGAGAAAACGGCGCAGTTGCAAAAAGAGTTTGATGAGCAAAAATTTATTTTCAATATGTATGGACGCCCTATTTTCTCAGACAAAAGTATCTTAAACAAGTGGATTCAATCGTCAGCAGTTGATTTTTGTAGTTTAGCATTCAAAGATTTTGTCGAATCAAAAAGATTAAAAGTAGCATACCTTGTTCACGACGACATGGTACTTGACTGCACACCTTCAGAGTTTGAAGATATCAGAGAAAATAAAATGTTAGAAGATTCATGGACAAAAATAGCATTACCAATTGTAATAACAAATCTAAGTCAATAGTTATCACTATGAAAACAAAAAACTTAAAAGAATATTTTGGAACACAGCGTCCTTCGTTTGCCGGCGGCGGAGGATCTAACTTTAGTATCGGCGCCGACCTTGGTGCTCATTCTAAAGGAAACTTAGGCACTCGAGGCGCTGACTCTAAGTTTTCTCAGCGCATGCAAGCACTTGTTCCAAATGATTACTACGATCTTTTGGAAGAAGAAGACGAAGAAATTGATGAAAATTATTTTGTAGAGAGTTCAAGATACTCTTTAAAAGATTTAAATTTGTTTGAAGCTAGAACGCCTTTAACACCTGAAAATCATCAGTACTGGATATCCAGAATTAAAAAATCTGTTGACTCAATTGCCGATTTAGCAGTTAGAAAAAAAGTTAAAGATAATTTTGAAGATGCACAAGATGACCTTGATCCTAACAATTCTAAAAGTTATTGGACAAGATTTATCGCTAAATTAAACTTAAAGTTTCTTAAAAAAAATCTTGTATCTCAGAATGCTTTTAACGAGGAACTTGATTTAGATAATGAATTGATGAGAGATATTATTTTTGCTTATTCCAAACTTTTAGTCGAAAATGAAAATGAAAATGTTACCGTTGGTACTGATTGCAATTTTCCTTTGGTGACATTTGATCTTTTAAAAGATTTTTCAGCCGAAGATATTAAAGCTTTGTTAAAACCTTATATGGAAGACAAAGAAAAATTCAGAGCCTGGCTTAAAAACAAACTACAAACTCATTTTGATGAAGCTGTTTATACACACTATAAAAAAATTGTTTTTATACTACGAAAAAACAAAAGTAAAACTCTTTACGAAAAAGCAATCGAAGATAATTTTAAAAACATAATTCAAAAAATTGAAGTATATGCAAACGATCAAAAAGCGAAAAGGAGTCCTTCTGCACCTCCTCAGCCTTCACCAAAGGCGCCTTCAGAAGGCTCTAATAACACTTCTTCTCCTGTGCCAGAACCAGTTGCGCCTCCTGAATTAGATCTAGATCTGGACATGGCTCCAGATGACGATGCTAGTGATCTATCGACTAATGATGACTCTGAAGGTGAAGATTCTTCCGAAGATCAAGCTTCGCCTCGACCTGGAACACCACCTACATCTGCCTCAAGATCGGGTGCTGCATCTCCTCCTAGACCAAGCAGAAAACCATCAGAAGAAAATCCTTTTGATGAATTAGCTGAGGATCCTATGTTTGACAATCCATTCGTTAAGCTCTTTGTTAAGCGATCAAGAGATCCTCAGGTTAATTTAACTGATTTTTACAAATATTTTAAAAATAAAAAAAGCAAAACAAATGAATCTTTTGATTTTGCCTTAAATCAGAAATCTCTTTCTTACTTAATTGAAGAAGGCTTTGTAGATGATTTAGCTGATATAGGAACTGACATTGTTGGTGACTTAGGCGCCGCTGCCGCAAGTGCAGGAAGTTTTGGTGTGACCTCAGCGGCATTTATTTTAAAAAATCTTTACGAGCTGAAAGAAACTTCAAAAAAAGCAGATATTGCAATTGAAGCTTTTTTGATGAATCCGTCTGACGAGACTTGTGAAAACATTGAAAAAATACTAAGTGATATTATCACTGATTTTATTGATCTTGTTCAGAGAACAATTGAAGCAATACCAGAACCGACAGGAGAAATAGCAGCTTTTTTATCAAGTGGAACTATCAACTTCGTCAAAATACTATCATTTTTAAAATCTTTATTTGTAGCTGAAGGTTACTTAAGCAAAATTCAAAAGCTTGGAAAAATTCATTTAATACTCAAACCTTTTATAAAAATTATTCTTAGTATTTTAGACTCAGAACAAACACCCGAAGAGGTTAAAAACGATAAGCGTTTTATCTTAGGAACTCTAAATAAGATGATTCTTATAATCGACTTAACAGAAGATTACTATATTCAAAAGAGAGTAGCTGAAACTGCAGGCATCAAAGATTTTCAATATCAACACAGAGTATTTCAAAAGAGCAGATCTTTTGACGACTATGATCCTCAAACATCACACGCAAGAAAGTCACCCGAGCAGAGAGAAAGAGAATATTCATCAGATTATGACGATGGTTTTGACTTTTTGCAAGATTCTTTAAAGAGAAAATCCTTATCTTATCTAATTTCTGAATCAGAAGAAGACATCGTTGATGAAGAAGTGGAAGCAGAAGGCAAAGAGCTAGAAGAGTTTTCAGGCGCTGGTGCTGTGGCAGGCTTCACCCTGCCTTTAGGTGCTTCTCCTCGCGGACCTAAAAACACGCATAGCAGCACAACTGGCGGCAAAGCATATCCTTACACAGCTTCAGATAGATCAAAGTTTAATAAGTTTAGCAAAAAGACATACGGAGGAAAATAATTTTGTAAATTTGATTATCCCTTAGGTATAATGCCTTTGCAATTAAACATTGCATTTTAAAAATTACCAAACAAACAAGGAGATATAATCATGGCAATCGATTTTGAAGCAATCAAGGCAAAGCTAAACCGTCTATCTGGTGCTAACAAGAACCGCAACACAAAGTGGAAACCCGAAGAAGGTCAAGAATACACTATCCGCATCATTGCATTCCCTGATAATGATGGACAACCTTTTAAGGAAGTCCAGTGGTATTACGGAATTCCAAATGTGCGAGGCTTTGTGGCGCCTGTCCAGTTTGGAAAGAAAGATCCTGTTCAAGAGTTGATCACCAAGCTTCGTAACGAAGGCACTAAAGAATCTTATGAGATGGCTAAGCAGCTCTACCCATCTATGAGAACTTACGCAGCTGTTGTTGTTCGCGGTCAAGAAAACGAAGGTGTCAAAATCTGGGACTTCGGTAAGACAGTCTATCAGAAGCTCTTGACTTTAATGCTTGATGAAGATTATGGTGATATTACAGATCCTCTCACCGGACGTGATATTAAAATCAACAACAGCAAGCCTCCTGGAAAGAAGTATGCTGATACTGATGTAACACCTCGAGGTAAAATTTCTAAACTTTCTAATGATCAAAAGCAGGCAAACGAGTGGCTAAACTCTATTCCTAAGGTAGAAGATTTTTACACACTCAAGTCATATGATGAAATTTCTGGCATTCTTGAGGCTTGGATCAATGGTGATCAAGAAACTATTGAGAGCGAAGGCACAGAGCATACAACTTCTCTAAAGAGCACACCTGTTAGCAATCATGATGAAGACGAAGCTCCAGTAAGAAAGCCATCTTCAGCTGCAGGAAACAAAAAGAAAGCAGATAATTTTGGAAATCTTGACGATGCTTTTGCCGATCTGATGACCTGATTTTAAGATTAAACTAACCAAGGTGGCGAGCAATAAAATGCTCGCCATTCTTGTAAATTAATTTTAAATTGCGTAATATCTTTCAAAGGAGACAAAATGAAAAACGATGATTTTACTAAAGAGCTTATCAAGTCTTTAAATAAAGAGCAAGGATCAAGAGTAGCTTATAATCTTTCTGAAGATGAAAGTCCTACACATGTTAAGCGTTGGATTAGCACAGGATCAAAGCTTCTCGATTGGATTTGTGCTAACAAGAAAGGCGGAGGCCTGCCAGAAGGTAGAATTGTAGAAATTTTTGGACCTCCTTCAATTGGTAAATCTCACATTGCGACCCAGATTGCCAGAAGCACCCAAAAAATGGGCGGAATTGTCGTGTATATTGATACTGAAAATGCGACATCAGTAGATAACTTGCATAACTTAGGTGTAGATGTATCTAAGCGATTTGTTTATGTAGATACACACTGTACTGAAGAAGTTCTTTCAATTGCAGAAAAGACGATTCTTAAGGCAAAAGCACTTGACAAAGATGTTCCTGTAACTGTTATTTGGGACTCCGTCGCCGCCAGTTCGCCTAAAGCAGAACTATTAGGTGATTATGACAAGGAAACAATCGGTCTTCAGGCGAGAGCAATCAGCAAAGGTATGAGAAAGATTACAGGTGTTATTGGACAAACAAACAGCCTGTTTGTTATTTTAAATCAAATTAGAGACAAAGTAGGTGTCTTGTATGGCGACCCAACGACTACACCCGGTGGCAAAGCTATTCCCTTCCACTCTTCGATTCGAATTAAACTTGGCGCAGGGCAAGAAATTAAGTCAGGAGATGATGTTATTGGAATTCAAGTTAATGCAAAGACAGTAAAAAACAAAGTTTCACCTCCTTTCCGCAAGGTCGATTTCCAGATTCACTTTGGCAAAGGAATTGTTGAGCACGAAGAACTTTTCGATATTATTCGAAAACACTGTAAAGATCATGAAGTAATTGTTGACAACAAAAAGTATCTAATTGATGGCGGCGGCGCGTGGAAAACAATTAGTATCTCTGATATTCGAACAGGCGAGATTATTGCTGAGAAAAAATTCTATAAGTCAAACTTCAATGAAATTATTGCTTCTCTAGACTGGAGCGATGCAGTTGATATTTTGACAGAGGCAGCAATGATTAAGAAGTTAGGAACGCCTGAGGGTATTGAAATCGATCATGAATCATTTGAAGAAGTTCAATCCTTAGCATCAGAACTTGGAATGGATGACTATGTAGATGAATAAAGATAGAGTTATGCTCGTAGATGGATTAAACTTATTTACGAGACACTTTATGGCAAATCCTGCAATGTCTGACAACGGTGAATACGTTGGTGGCACTGTAGGATTTTTTAATGCGCTAATGAATCTTATTGAAAAATGTAATCCAGAAGGCGTTATAGTTCTCTGGGAAGGTGGTGGTTCTACTAAAAAAAGAGGACTTTATAGTGATTACAAGAAGAAGTCAAAACCTCAAAATTTAAATCGCTACTACGAAGATGACATACCTTCTACATACCAAAATAGAAATCTTCAAATAAAAATATTAACAGATTTACTTTCTAAGATACCTGTATGTCAAATCTACATTGAGAATGCTGAAGCTGATGATGGAATAGGTTATCTTTGTAAATACACACTCAAGGATAAAAACAAGATAATTGTTTCTTCTGATCATGACTTTTATCAGCTGATTGACAAGAAAACAATTATTTGGTCACCTACGTCTAAGACTTTTGTCAATGAAAAAAACGTGATTGATAGATTTGGAATTCATCCTGAAAACTTTTATCTTGCAAAAAGTATATCTGGAGATCCTTCAGATAACATTCCTGGAGTCAAAGGTGTAGGATACAAAAACCTATCCAAAAGATTCCATAAATTAACAGAATCAACTGCGTATAACCTCTCTGACCTAATCGCAGATGCAAAATCTCAAATCACGTCTAAGAGCCCTAAAATATTTTTAGATATTGTGAACGAAGAAAATCTTATTAAGAGAAATATTAGGCTTGTGCTTCTTGACTCCAATAACTTGAATATTGATCAAATAGCAAAGATAGAAGATGCGATTGTAAAGTACACGCCCATATGGGATAATATGGGTATCTTAAAGACTCTTAAAGAGTCAGCTATAGGGTCTATTGACGTCCAGCGTTGGAACTATCTTCTAAAGAACTTAAAAAAAGGCACAATTAAATGAGCTATGAAAAACACTTTTCTAAGTATGGGAAAGACTTCCAAGAAAAGATCTTCCAGTCACTTATGACTGACCATCAATACGCTGTTCAGATGGTTGAAGTCATGACACATGAATACTTTGAACTTAAGTATTTGCAGTATCTCTGTGATAGATTTTTTGGTTTCTATCTTAAGTATAAGAACTTTCCTACAATGAGTTTGCTTGTCTCGATTATTAAAGATGAGCTCACTGAAGGTGACGATTTAATTCTCAAGACGCAAGTTGTTGAGTTTCTTTCAAGAATTAAATCGTCACCTAACTTAGGCGACTTAGAATATGTAAAAGAAAAATCATTAGACTTCTGCAAGAAGCAAGTGCTGCAGCAAGCGCTTGAAGACAGTGTAAAAGCCATTCAAGCCGAAAATTACGAAGGCGTCTTAAACATTATGAAAGATGCTGTATCAAAAGGGTCAGGTTCCTCAGCAGGGCATGAATTCTTTAAAGATCATGAAGCAAGATTTGCAAAGATCAATAGAATTTGCTGCCCTACAGGTATTCATCATCTTGATGCAAAAGATGTTTTTAATGGAGGTCTTTCAAGAGGTGAAATCGGTGTTGTAGTTGCACCAACAGGCGTAGGCAAGTCTCACTGGCTTGTAGCAATGGGTGCTGAAGCACTTCGTCGTGGTAAAAATGTGCTGCATTATACATTTGAATTGTCTGAAACTGCAGTAGGCATCAGATACGACAGTAATCTTACAGGAATTAATTCAACTGATATCATCGACAATAAAGAAAAAGTGTTAACGCACTATGAACAAAACACTTTTGGAAGATTAATTATTAAACAGTACCCAACTGGTGCTGCAAGCATTGTGACTCTTAGAAACCACATAGAAAAACTTTCTATGAAAGATTTTATTCCTTCACTAATTGTTATTGACTATGCTGATATTATGAGATCTACAAGACAGTATGACTCACTTCGACACGAGCTAAAGCTTGTTTACGAAGAGTTAAGAAACCTTGCGATGGAGATGAATATTCCAATCTGGACAGCATCACAGGCTAACAGAGAAGCTTCAAACTCAGAAGTTGTGGGGCTCGAAAACATGTCAGAAGCCTACGGTAAAGCGATGGTGGCTGATATTGTTATCTCAATTTCAAGAAAGCCAGCAGAAAAATCAACAGGTAGTGGAAGAATATTTGTTGCCAAAAATCGTGCTGGTAAAGATGGAATCATCTTTCCAGTTAAAATTGACACCGCAAGATCAAGAATTGAAGTAATCGAAGATCCAAGCCAGATGTCACTTGTAGATATTTATGAATCTCATAATACAGGCACAAAAGACATGTTAAAATCTAAGTGGAAAGAGATCACAAGCAAGTAATCGGGATATTGAAAAATAAAAGAGGTAATATGCACAAATACGAACAGGTAATACAGGAATCTAACAAGTATTTTCAAGGTGATGAACTTGCCGCAAGTGTATTCGCAAGTAAGTATTCACTTCAAGATAGTCAAGGTAATTTCTTAGAGCTAAGTCCAGCTGAGATGCATGATCGGTTGGCTAATGAGTTTTCCAGAATAGAATCAAACTACCCTAACCCTATGAGTAAGTCAGAGATTTACTCGCTTTTTGATAAGTTTAAATATGTGATTCCACAAGGATCGCCAATGAGTGGAATTGGCAATAACTATCAAATTCAGAGTATCTCAAACTGTTTTGTTATTGCTTCACCTGAAGATAGCTACGGTGGCATTCTTAAGACAGATCAAGAGCAAGTTCAAATCATGAAGCGAAGAGGTGGAGTTGGATTTGATGTGTCAAATATCCGCCCTAAGAATCTGCCTACTTCTAATGCTGCCAAGACAACTTCTGGATTAGAAGTGTTTCTTGATCGCTTCTCAAATTCTTGCAGAGAAGTTGCACAAGGTGGTCGTCGTGGTGCGCTGATGATTTCACTCTCAGTTCATCATCCCCAGATACGAGACTTTATTAAGATTAAAAGAGATCTGACACGTGTGACAGGCGCCAACATCTCAATAAGATTGAGTGAGGAATTTATGTGCGCAGTTAAAGGAGGTGATTCATTCCAACTGCGTTTCCCAGTCGACGCCAAAGAGCCTATTGTTGAAGAGTGGATTAACGCTCAAGAGCTCTGGCACGAGATTGTTGAATCTGCACACGCGTCAGCCGAGCCTGGCCTTCTGTTTTGGGATACAGCTAAGAGTATGACTCCGTCTGATATCTACGAAGCAGAAGGCTTTGGCTCAACCTCGACGAATCCTTGTGTGATTGGTAGCACAATTGTTGAGACAAATGTTGGTCCTAAGACGGTTAAAGAACTTTCTGAAAACAAAGCAAGCTTCTTTGTAAGATCTTTTAACACAGAAACGCGTGAAGTAGAAATGAAATCAGCTATTGCTTTTAAAACCAAAGAAAACTCTCAAGTCTTAAAAGTAAAGACAAAATCTGGAAAAACTATTACATTAACACACGATCACCGTGTCTTTACTGACCAAGGTTGGGTTGAAGCATCAAAGCTTACTTCTTCACATAAAATTCTTTCTATTTCTTGATATAATCTCTACTAATCCTTGCGTGCATTATAGCTATAATAATCCACAAGGATTAGCAGGAGATACGATGTATGGTTTTAATATCGATCAAGATAAAATTAATTTTATAAAGAATTCATTGATAAATTTTTATTACTGCAATCAAAAAGGAAAAGTCATATCAAAAGGATACAATTTTTCTTCTGACTATAATACGACACTTTTAAGAGACCATCTTTCTTATTTGTATTTAGAAGAAGGTTTAGGTTTTAAAATGATTGTTAAAATCTTAGAAATTGAAAATTGTTCTTACTCTTCACTAAGAACAATTTTTTCAAAGCTAAGAATAAAGACCCGCAAGGGTAATAGCATAATCACAAACAAACTTAAACAAATGAGAAGAGAAAATGTGACAGGTGAAAAAAATCCCTGGAGAGATTGGCCTAATAAAAAACCTCAAATGCATTCTAAATCTTCAAAATATTTAGGTGGATATTATTATAATCGTTCAAAACAAAAAGATGTCTATCTTAGAAGCTCTTGGGAGTTTGCTTACGCAAACTGGCTTGACAACAATAATTTTGAATGGGATGTTGAAGTTTGCGCTTATCTTCTTAGTGATGGACGATATTACAGACCAGATTTCTTTTTATATCAAAACGGAAAGCTGTCTGAGATTATTGAAATAAAAGGTAAATTCTTAGACAGAAAAAGCGTTCGAATAGATAAATTTGACATGTATGCTAAAGAATATCCGCATGTTAAAATAAGAATACTATTTAAAGAAGACATCTTTGATGCACTTTCAATAAATTACAATAAAAACATTTTAGAATGGAAAAAAATTAGGAGATCAAAAAATGAATCTATTAACAAACTTTGAAGAGATCGACTCCATAGAGTTTGCAGAAAACGAAGACGTATACGATTTAAGTGTTGAAGATAACCATAACTTTTTTGCTAACAGCTTGCTAGTGCACAACTGTGGTGAAATTATCTTGTCACCATACGACAGCTGTCGTCTAATGCTTGTAAATCTGACAGGGTTTATTGTCAATCCTTGGACAAAAGATGCAAGATTTGATTTTGATCATTTTGGTGAAGTAGTGCAGAAAGCACAGCGTTTGATGGATGACTTAATTGATCTTGAGATTGAAAAGATTGACGCAATTATTCAGAAAGTGGTTGATGATCCTGAATCAACAGACGCCAAGCAACCAGAGTTAAACCTTTGGAAAAAGATCCGAGAGCAGACAACATTAGGCCGCAGAACTGGTCTAGGCATTACTGCATTAGGTGATGCGCTTGCCATGTTAGGACAGATCTACGGCAACGAAGAAAGCATTCAAACAACTGAAAAGATTTATCGCCATCTTGGCGTTCATTCTTACATCTCTTCAATGATTATGGCCAAAGAGCGAGGTGCTTTCGGTGTCCATGATGCAGAAAGAGAAGTAGGACATCCTTTCTTAGAAAGAATCTTTAGTGCTGTAGATGAAGAAGGTGGTGTGCAAGGTATTTCTGCAAGAGAGTATAATAAACTCTATGGAAGACGAAACATTGCCAACACCACAACAGCACCTGCAGGATCTGTTTCTGTCTTGACACAAACAACCAGTGGCATCGAACCTGTCTTTATGCTTCACTACACTCGTAGAAAGAAAATTAATCCTAACGACAAGGATGCTCGTGTTGATTTCGTAGACGACTTAGGAGATCGCTGGACTGAATTTACTGTTTATCATCATCTTTTTAAAGACTGGATTGATTCTACATTCTCACCTGAAGAGAGAAGTAAATATAAATCAAGTGAACTTGTCGATATGAGCCCATATAAGGGTGCAACTGCAAATGAAATAAACTGGGTATCCAAAGTAGATCTTCAGTCAGTAGCCCAAAAGTGGATTTGCCATGCAATCTCAAACACTACAAACTTACCTGCAGATATCGATATCGAAACTGTAAAGCAAGTTTACATGAGAGGCTGGGAAAAAGGTTGTAAAGGTATTACTGTTTATCGTGACGGAAGCCGATCAGGCGTTTTAGTTAGTCAAACAGAAGACAAGCAGCCAAAAGACAGATCTACAATGTCCTTTATTGACAACAAGGCACCAAAGCGACCTGATTCACTGACTTGCGAAATTCGTCAAGATACAATCAAAGGTGAAAAATGGACAATCCTTGTTGGTTTAATGGATGGACGTCCTTACGAAGTAATTGGAGGCCTAAGCAAGTATGTTGAGATTCCACGCAAATACAAGCTTGGAGAACTTAGAAGAAGACAGAAAAAGTCAGGCAAGTCAATGCTTTCTAAGTATGACTTAATTTGCGGAGTTGGAGAAGAAGAATTTGTTATAAAAGATGTAGTTTCTTTGTTTGACAATCCTAATTATGCAGGATATACAAGAACAATATCACTTGCTCTTCGTCATGGAGCACCTGTTCAATATGTTGTTGAACAGCTTCAAAAAGATAAAGAAGCAGATCTCTTCAGTTTTAGCAAAGTTATTGCTCGTTGCTTGAAAAACTATATTCCAGATGGTACAATAGGTGGAGATAAAACTTGCTTAAACTGTGGTACAGAAAATAGTTTAATATATCAAGAAGGCTGTGTGACATGCAATTCTTGCGGCAACAGCAAGTGTTCATAACTAAAAGGAGCTAGTCATGTTATGGAAGTTTAGTACATCAAATTTATTAAAAGATTTCGAACTATGTCAAAACCCAATTGTGGTTGTTGTAAATAAGTTTGATGAAGCGTCAGCTGATGAATTTAGAAACAAGTTTTCTCTTGCACAGAGCACCGGTCAAAAGGTTGTTCCTGTTGTAATTGATTCATATGGTGGACAAGTTTATAGTCTTATGTCTATGATTTCAACAATTAGATCATCAACTCTACCAGTTGCGACTATCGCCGAAGGTAAAGCCATGTCTTGTGGCGCTGTTTTACTTTCCTTTGGAAACGATGGAATGAGATTTATGGATCCTGATGCAACCGTTATGATTCACGATGTAGCATCAGGTCAGTGGGGCAAGAATGAAGAAATCAAAGCATCTGCAGCTGAAACTGATAGATTGAACAAAAAGATCTTTAGAATGATGTCAAAAAATTGTGGTAAAGAAGAAGATTTTTTCTTGAAAGAGATTCACGATAGAGGACATGCAGACTGGTTTATCGAGTCAGAGCTTTGTAAGGAGATTGGTCTTGTAAATCATGTTAGAGTGCCTACATTCGATATCAAGATCGATGTTTCTATAGATTTTAATTAATCTTTTAAATATTTGATCAACTAAACAGCACTCAAAAAGTGCTGTTTTTTTATTTTCTAACCTATACTTAAATAAAAGGAGTGCTGATGTCTGTAGACAATTTAATAGTATTTGTTGGGTCCTTTAAAGCAGCTGAAATGTGGATGCATGCTGCACATCATTTAACTAAAGGACCGGCTTTTATTGCAGTGCATGAGTCACTTTATGGTAAAATTTATAAAACTATTGGCGAAGATTATGATACTTTGATAGAAAAACTTATCTATTTACTTAAAGATGAAGAAGTTGCTTGCCCAATTATGATTTCTTTTTTAGCATCAAAGATATTGATGAAGTATGATTCTCCTGCAAATTTAGATGAAAGAAGCATATCAGCAATGGCGTTAGTGTTGCTTGTTGATCATATGAAAGGCATCGAGAATCTTAGAAGTGTGCTAGAAGACTCTGAAATGTTAACACTGGGTATGGATGATTTTCTAGCTGCTGCTTCTAATCAATATGAGTCTTATGCTTACATGCTGAATCAGCATTTGAAAGTTTAATATTATAAATTTTTTTGTACTATTAGTTTAGTTTAGTTTAGTTTAGTTTAGTTTAGTTTAGTTTAGTTTGAGTTGAGTTTTTAATGACTGCTGTTAGAATAATTGAGTCGTCAGGCTCTTTTGGCACTTTACAATTGTCCTCGGGTGACGGTGGCTTCTTACCAGGTTCACTAATCGCCGGAACCAACATAGTAATTCAAGATAATCAGTCTGGATCTTTTACAATTTCATCTGAAGCTGTAGGTAGTGGATCGATCTTAGCAACCGATGAGTTAGTTGTTACAAAAATATCAGCTAATATTCCTGGAGGAAAGTGTTTAGTTGCTGGTGCCGGAATAGAAATACAAAAAACTTTAAATACAGTTGTTTTTTCTGCGCCTGCTTTTGAAAGTTCAAGAAAAAAGCTAAGTTTTTTTATGACAGAAGACATTAGCGCTTTAACGCCGCTCAGAGTAATATCTTCTTCATTTGATTCTGTTAATTATGACGATGAAAGAATTGATGTATTGTTTAATGGTCAACTTTTACATACAGGATCGATCAATCAAGTAGAAAACGCGCAAAGAGATTATTATATTAATGGATCTGATTATCTTGTTTTTTCTTTTCCAATATCTAAAGATGATATTGTAGATACGATCGTTAATAAGCAAAAATATACAACTTCAGTTAATGCTGCTGATATTAATGGTTCGTATATTATTTTATCAGCTACAGGATCATTACCTTTTCATAGAGTTTTAACAGGATCTTCAGGGATTGCAATTAATGATGGCGGTCCTGGTCAAAATGTAGAGATTAAACTTCAAAAAGAATTAGTATTTAATGAACTATTGTCAGGAAGTTGTGACGGAATAAATACTCAATTTTCTCTTAGATCTTCTCCTTTTAATTCATCAAGTATATCAATTTTTGTTAATGGTCAGTTACAAACACCGCAATGTCTAAGCTTAGATTTTTACGATTATTTCACTTCAGGAAGCACTATTTTTTTTACCTCTGGCTCCACTCCTGGAACAAAAAGCATACTTTTATCAATTTATGAAAAATTAATTTAGTTATGTCTAAACAAAAATTGAGAAATATATAAGAGCGTTATGTTTGAGTAAAGTTAAATCAAACAATGAAAATAGGTAAAAAAATGATAGATTCTAATAATGTTTTTAAAACATCTGACTTGGCAATTGCAGCCTTTCTCATGATGAAAGGCAAGCGTTTAATTGAAGCAGCTGTAGAAAAAGGTGGAAAATTTAATTTTTCATTTGAAGATAAAGATAGTAGCTGTTTTAGTCTTGTGATTGAATTTGCAAATAGTGAATCAGCAAAATTTGATTCACACATAAAAAATTTAAAAAATATTTTATTTAAGTCGTAAAAACAGTTTTTAAGACATATATAATCTCGAGTCAAGTTAAAGTCCTTTGTTAAGTTAAAGTCTAGTCTTAATCTAAATAACAACAAAAGGATAAAACATGTCTACTCGTACACAAATGAGACTCCAGCAATTGACTGGCTCTCTTTCTTCAGCTCAGGCAGCAGCAGCTACGCTGGAAGCTGATTCACTCCAAGGTGTGCTTGATCACGTCGCAAGCGGTATTAAGCGTCTCCACGGTGGTTCTGCATTCCACTCGCAAGCTGCGGGTGTTTTCTCACACCTCACTTCATCTTTCGAATACGACGCCAAGGTCGCCGGAAGTCTTGAAGTTGATGTGGAAGCAAGACTCGCTTCAGCCAAGGTTGAAGATCTAACTTCTGGTCGAATCGTCTACGCCAGTTCTGGCGGCGAGCTAGTTGATAGCGCTAACCTCACTTTTGACGGTACCGACCTCACAGCTGCTTCAGCTAAGGTTACTGACCTTACCAGCGGCCGCGTTGTTTACGCCGGCGCTTCAGGTGCCCTCATCGACAGTGCTGACATGACCTTTGGTGCTGGTGGTCTCACCCTCGCCAAAGATCTATTCGCCAGCACCGGTTCATTCAGCGGCGACCTTAAGGTTGATGGTAACCTCGAAGTCAAGGGTGCTTTAACCTACATTAACACCCAGAACCTCTTGGTTGCTGACGCCAAAATCGTCATCTCCTCAGGCTCTATTGTTGACGGCGCTGGTATCTACCTCGGTGACGAAAGTGCCGGTGAGAACATCCGTTGGGCAACAGCTGACGGCGGAAAGTGGATTGCATCAGACAAGTTTGCTGCTGATACAATTCAAGCTCTTGACCTCACTGAAGCTCTTGTTTGGGCCGACGCTTCTGGTAACCTCATCGAGGTTTCTAACCAAAACCTTGCTGATGCAATGGAAGCTCGACTTTCAGCTGGCACTGGCGTCTCAATCTCTGAGGCTGGTGCAGTCATCACAGTCGCAATTGGTCAGCCAGTTGCTACAACTGATGCTGTAACCTTTGCAAATGTTACAGGAAGCAACCTCACAGCTTCACGCTTGATGGCTTCAAATGGCGCCAAGGCTATGGTCTCTGCAGACCTCTACGCCTGGGTTGCTGGAACAGCCAACCAAGTCAACGTTGCTGATGACGCTGACGGTAGTATTACTCTAAGCCTGCCCCAGAGCATTCACTCCGGCTCAAGTCCTGAGTTCCTCGCACTGAACCTCGGCGCTTACGCTGATATCCTTGCAGACGGAAGCAACCTCAAGATTGCTGCTGCTGCTGAGCTGCTTCTCTCAGGCGCAGACGGTCAATACCAGTTTGCTGAAGCTGGCGATCGTGCAACATTCGTTACTCGCTACGGTGCATCAGAGACTATTGTCGGTGCAATCAACTTCCTTGGAAACTCTGCAGGTCTCACCAGCAAGTACTCCTACGATGCAACTGGAACCGTTGCTGCAGATACAGACGTCGCCTTTACCGGTCTTGATGTTTCTGCAGTTGGTAACACCGATGACAAGAAGAACAAGAGAATTGACGTTTACGTCAACGGTCAGCTTCTACGCCTCGGCGCATCTTACGATTACGTCTTTGGCACTGGCGTTAGCCAGATTAAGTTCAAATTCGCCCTCCAGGCTGACGATATCGCAACTGTCATCGTTCGATAATCTCTAAGCTAGCTTAAGCTAGTTCGCCCCTCACGGTTTTCCGTGAGGGGCGTTTGTTTTATAAAAACAAGCTTTTTGTTATAATCAATTTGTTAAAGGAGTCAAGCAATGTCACTTGAAAACAAATATAAAGATTATTTTAAAAAGAAAACAAACGATGAGCTTTATGATCTTTTAGCTAAAGTCAAGATGTTTATTGATCTTTCAATGCAAGAGTCGATAGCAGGAACATCAGACGAAAGAATTAAGCAGCTTTTTAATGCCTTTTTAAAGCTTAGAGATACACTAGCTTTTGAGATAAACCTTGATTCTCATAGAAAAAATTTATTGAAGATGGAAGAAGATTTTAATAGATTTAAAGAGCTTAACGAAGATCAAGAAGGAAACTCAAAAAAAAAGTGAAGTCTAGAGAAAAAGTCGGAGAAAGACCAATAAACGTATTTAAAGAGAGAAGTTATCGTGAAGATTAATCAAAATGTAAATCTTGGAAAATCTCTTGCTGGAATGTCTGGTTCTATCAAGTACCAGCTTTTTGACACGAAAGGCGTTCCGCAAGGGTCTTCTACAAATGCAGGTGTCTATGAAATTGGTTTGAACACAGGCTGCTACGGTGTCGAGGTTAATTTAAATAGTCAATTTAGTGGTTCAATTATTTGGACTTCTGATAATCATTCAGGTATAAGTGCTGTAGAAACAATTTCACTTGATAATAAGCTTGTCAGACATATGACAGTAGGCCGATGGAAGATTTTACCAAATACAAAAGAAATGGTTTTTTATGAAGAAGACGGTGCAACAGAAATATTTAGATTCTCTCTTTTAGACAGAAATTCTTCACCTTCTTTTATAGAAGTTTTCGAAAGAGTGAAATCGTAAATTGACTTCTTTTGGCGTCAACTCTCCTGTTCCTTTAGTCATGTTAGGCTTTGGCCCGGCACCTCGTCTTATAACAGCAGGATTTTCTCCGGTTATTTTAAGAACAATCAGTGCAATTCGAGGCGGCCGGGCAGCTTATAAAAAATTAATAAGTGAATACGAGCAACAGTTTAAAATATCAGCTATGATTATTTCAACAAATGGAAGAGAAATAATCAATCCGATTGTTAATAAAATAAGCAGAATATTCTTAGAGAACAATATAAATATTAGGAAGACATTTGCCAAAGATTTATACTGGAAGAAAGCCAAGCGGCCATCCATTCAAATAAGTGATCTTCAGATAGAACACAGAAAAATTAATGATATTAAAGTTATAGCATCTCACAAAGCTACAGAGACAAAAAAGATCAGTTTTAAAATTAACGCAAAAAGGATAATCAAATAAATGTCAAATATTAATCTGCTTCTTGACGAAGAAAATGAGATAACGTTTGCGCTATCTGTCGAAGGAACAACAAATTCTCCTGCTAAATGCAGACTTTTAGTTGAGAAAGATAATATTGCACTGATGTTTACTCCAAACTATTTTCAGAATGATGAAGTTTCTGTAACCATTCCACCACTTAAACATATTTTTAAAGAAGGCATTTGTGATCTAAGACTCGAAGTAATTGTTGAAGATAAATACTTCAATCCACTTACACTTAAGGGTTACTTAGAAAAAAGTGTTGAAGTCATTGCTGAGTCAAAAGTCGTTGCTAAGCCAAAACCACAAGCAACAGCATCAGTCACTCAGATAAAAGTTAATAACAAAGATACTTTAAAGGCAAAGAACGAGTCAAAAACTCCTTTTATTCCTGCAACGAATACTTTGCCTTTGCAAGATAAAAAGCAAAAAGTTTCTGATAGAGAAATTATGGATCTAATTAAATCACTTGCAGCAGGAGATTGATAGTGGACACCTTATTGATGATTTTATCTGAAAATAAATACAACATTTTTGTTTTTTCTTCGGTTTATATATCTTTAAGTCTTATTTTTTGGAGTATGCAAGTCAATCTTAAGAAGACAACAGAGTCTCTCTTAAAAGCGATGTCTTCACCAAGAACTAAAAATCAACTTAAGGAAGAGCAAGACAACACATTAAAGACTGTTTTGTTGTCTCTCGCTTGGCCAATTTTTATCATTAAAAATCTAAAAGATGAGTTTTCTAAAAAGTAGTAATTCGCTGCTTAGCGAGTATAAATACCTTCTCGAAGTGCGGGATTCTACTGATGACATTTATCAAAAAGGTTGTCTGGATTTAGCTTTTTATCTTAATGAATTAAAAGCCGATCTATCAGAAAAAGTCACCGGGCAAGTTGAAAAATTTGAAAATCAATTTTTTAAAAAGCCAACTGTAAGTGCATCTGATCTCGAAGTGCAAGACAAAGTGCCAGAAGATATTACAAACCAATCTTCAGAAAGGCAAGTTGAACTTAAAGAACAATGGGCTAAAAAACTCTATCGAGAGATAGTTTTAGTCACTCATCCAGACAGAACGCTGTCAATAGGAATTCCAAAATTAATTACAAAGCTTTTAAAGCTTTATAATATAGCTATTGAAGCATATGAAAAGAACAAGTTTGAAGATCTTTTGTTTGTAGGCTATGAATTAGATTTTGATCTTCCAGATGACAAAGTGCAGACTTACATTGCACCTAGACTTAAGGTTATGTCTGAAGAAATACATCAAAAAAAGTCTTCTTTCCCATACTTGTGGGAAACTCTCGAAGAAGAAAAGAGATCAATAATCTTAGAAAATTATCTCAAATCGATTGGTTATGTTTTTGATAAGAAAATCATCGAAGAGACAATTGAAAAAGTTAAACGCATAAAAAGAAAAGCAGGTACGCGGCCTGTAAATTACTTAAAGCAAAGGTTATTATAGCTTCACAAGGTGAAGTGAATTTATATTCTATTCTTCTTGCAAAGTATTCTTCTATTTAAAGGAGTTTAAAATGCCTGAAGGGCCGGAATGCGCAGCAACTGCACAATCATTAGATGCGTTTATGAGTAGGAAAACACTTGTTAATGTTTCTGTCTTATCTGGAAGATATACAAAAAAGAATCCAGAAGGTTTAGACAGCTTTAAAGCAAAATTACCATTAAAGGTTTTAAATTGGTCATCTAAAGGTAAATTTATTTATGGTTGCTTAAGTCAAAAAGATCTAAAAGAAACATTTATCTGGAATACGCTAGGAATGTCTGGATATTGGTCTTTTACAGAAAAAGAGCACTCAAGAGTAAGATTTGATTTTGAAGATGGATCCTCAATCTGGTATACAGACACCAGAAATTTTGGAACACTTAAGTTTGGAATGTCTTTTACAAAGACAGAGAAGAAACTTCTTGAGTTAGGGCCTGATCCTTTAACACATGATATCTCAATTGAGCTTTTTGAAAAGAGACTCTTTAGTAAAAACAAGAAAGGTGAGAACACAATTTGTGAAGCGCTAATGAATCAGAAGACTATTGCTGGTGTTGGAAATTATATCAAAGCAGAAGTTCTTTGGCTTTCAAAAGTGTCTCCTACAAGAAGAGTTAAAGATCTTACGGGAGAAGAGATTATCTCAATCAGAGATAATATTCAAACCGTAATTAGAACATCTTACCAAAACGGTGGAGCAACAATTAAAAGCTTTTATGGCGCCGACGGTTCAAAAGGAACTTACGCAAGCAGATTTTTGGTGTACAATCAAAAGGTTGATCCTTATAATAATACAGTCATTAAAACAGATACCCCTGATGGGAGAACTACTCATTGGGTACCAGAAGTTCAAAAATAGGAGTAAAAATGAAACTTACAGATTCAGTTATTGTTCATGTCGCAAAGTTACTTCAACTTTCTATGCTTACAGGCACAGACATTGTTGATCATATGAGAATGATTTCTCTTACAGAACGAGAAGGATTTCTCTTCTTAGATGAAGATTATGAGGCTTTATCAGAGCAAAACATTCTAAAAATGCTTAGAGAAGTCGAAACCATTCAATCAGCTGAGTGATAATATGAATTACGATCTTACAAAAATGTTTTTACTTAGGAATGAGTTTATTGGTCAGATGCGCAAGGATCGGCCCGGCTCTTATCCTAATTTACCTTTAGATCTCAAAACCAAAGAATCACAACAGTTTTGTAGAGATCTTGCGCTTAGAGGTGTTGAAGAGATGTTTGAAGCTCTTCAGCATCTTAAGAACTGGAAGCCTCACAGAATGACAGAATTTGCTGAGGCGCCTGATAGAGAAGAGTTTTTAGAAGAAATAGTAGATGCTTTAAACTACTTTTTCTCTCTTTTAATCGCCGCTGGTTTTAACGAAAAAGATCTTTTTGAAGCTTATGAGAAGAAACACCAGATAATTATGAACAGGTTGAAGGAAGGTTACTAAGTGAACTTTAAAAGTATGATGGAGACGCAAGCTTCTTATAACAATAAGAAGCTTGGATCAGATATATCTAATAAAGAAAAAAGAGATATTAGTAAAGATCTGGCACTAAACTCTTACAACTCTATCAATCGAATGATTGAGAAGATGAGGTCATCTAATGACAGACCTCACGAAGATGATTTAATATTTTCATCTATCGATGTTCTTAGATATGTGATGTCGATGCTTAATTTGTGGGGAGTTGATCCTAATGATGTCACGACTGCATTTCTTGAAAAAGATGTTTATCTTGAAATTGAGCATGAAGAACATTCTAACAAATGGAAAGGACAAAAAGTCATCATTGTTGATATTGATGATGTAATTGCTGATTTTAGAAAGACATTTTCTACATTCTTGTTCCAAAATTATGGATTAGAAGCTGATGTAGAAAGTGAGCAATACTTCTTTGTTGATGAAATCTTATCAACAGGAAGCTTAAACCCAGAAAAAGTCTTTAATACATTTATTCAAAAAAGACACTTCAGAAATATTCCACTTATTTCTGGAGCTAAAGAGTTTCTTTTAGAGATGCGATCAAGAGGTTATTGGATTCATCTTTTGACAGCACGCCCTAAAGAAAATCTAAAAGTATTTTACGACACTTACTTCTGGCTCAAAGAAAATCAGATTCCTTTTGATAGAATTGACTTTACACCTGAAAAGTTTCGGTGGTGTATGTCTTCAGAATACTATGATTCCGATGCAATCGAATATGCAATCGACGACTCTCCTAAGCATGCTTTAGAATACGCAAATCACAACATGAGTGTAAAAGTGCCACTTAAAAGCTATAATAAAAGTATTACAAGCTCAAATGTGACTTTTTATAACGATCTAAAAGACTTACTGAAGTGAGGAAATCTAATGCCTAAAAATAGCAATCTTGTCCCCGTAATCCTTCCTATGGAACTTAAGTTTGGTGCTGAACCAAAAACACTATTTCAAAATAACTTAAGTGCTCTTCGTGTTGAGCTAATTGATTATCCTACCCGTTCACAGGCACTTAATGTTGCCTGGCAATATGTCAAAGCAACTTGGGCAGATCATAGTGATGAAACAAACCCAGCTGCAACTCCACTACGTGTGCTTTCACAGAACTTAGAAGATGTTTTAAATTTTCGTGCTCTTCCTACTCCGATGGAATGTTTAGGTTACACTTTTAAACTAAGCGGTCTCTCATTTCAAGAAGTAACTCATATTATTCGTCATCGAGCAGGTTCTTTCGCTGCACAATGTACAGGTGATCGCGATCTTCGTGATGATGATGCTGTAATTCCTGAGGCTGTAGAAAACTCACCTGAGTTTCTTAGTCGTTATATGAGTTTAGTTCGAGAGTCAAAGCAACTCTACGCTGATATGACTGACTCGAAACAGGTGTCCATGATGGATGCGAGAATGATCTTACCTAAGTGTATGACATCTTTCTATCTCATGCGTCTTTCACTTAAAGATCTTCTTCTCTTTATTCAGCAGCGTCAAGATCGACAGATTCAGCCTGCGGCTGATAATATTCTTGCTGCTTACATGGCACGAGAGTTGATTAAGGTTCTTCCAGAAGCTTCATCTGCAATTGATTTTAATAAGCCTGATATGCATTATATAAAGACTTTCCGCATCAAAGAAGGTGATAAATTTACTTCACGCGGTACAAATCTTTACTGGCCAGAACCTAAGAACGATATCTTTGAATATCATCCAAACGATACAATCTATCAGGCACGTCGTGAAGAAATCAATGGAACAGTAAATCCTGGAACGACAACTGTATTTGAGAACCTTTGGAATTCAGCAATAACTGATATTGATACTATGAAGAAAGACTACAACAACTTTATGGGGAAAGTGTAATGAATAAGTGTTATATTGCAAGTGGATGGTTTTCACCTGAGTGGCTTCAAGAATTAGAAAGCATTAAGTCTTGTCTTGATGATTTAGGATTGTCTTACTTCTCACCAAAAGATGAGAATCTTTGCTCACCTGACTCATCTGTGTCATTTCAGGACGCGGTTTTTAATGGAAACATTAAGGGCATGGAAGAGTGTGATTGGATGATCTGTAATACGCGCAACAAGGACATGGGAAGCATCTTTGAAGCAGGATATTTTCATAAGCTAAATAAGCCTATCGTTTATTTCTGCGCAGGTCTTCCTCCTGGAACACAATTTAATCTTATGCTGGCATCAAGTGGCCTAACTGTTTGCACGTCGCTCGAAGATCTTCAGAGTTATCTTTCATCTTGTTTGGATAGAAAAGAAATTATTCCACGACGTTATCTTGGTGCAATTGAATAGAAATTTTAGAAACGCTAAAACCTCTCGGAAACGAGAGGTTTTTTTGTCATTTAAAGATGTTTCTATTGGAACAAGATATTTAGTAGGAACTATTATGGAGATATTATGAAAATTAAAATGAGCCTCTTAAAGAAAATAATCAAAGAGTCAGTTCTTTTAGAGCAAATGGTTGAGCCTAATCCACTTATTAAACTTGCACTTGGTACAAACGCTGTAAGAGCTTCAACCGCGATGAAGTCTGCTGATAATGCTGATGCATTTCAAATTCTTCCTGACGATAGAAAGAAACTTGAAATCACTCTTCGCGTTCCATCAGGATCAAAGTACTATGGAAAACCTCATTTTATTTGGAAAGAATCTCAAATTGGTGCCAGCGATAAACTTTATAACATAGGCTCTCTTACTACCGGAAATGGTGACCCTTTTACTTATGAAAAAGTATCAGGAAATAAATACAGAGTTATTTCAGGGCCTGTGTCTAAAACTATTGGAAAAACTTTTGCGCTTTCATCTGAACCTAAAATAAAAGTAGAACTACCTAAAGCTGAACCTGATACAGGTGAAACTGATCTTGCAAGAGAAGATGACGGAAGTGTTGAAACAATCTTAGATTCCTCAGCCTTAGAAGTTTTTGAAGATGCCGCCCAAAGATTTGATGAAGCTGGAAGGTCTGATATGTCTAGAATTATTAGAAACTGGCCGTTGACTAACGGTACTCTTTTAAGTCGCAATCAATCGATTGGCGATTATCTTTTAAGCCTAAATGCACTTATCAGAAAAAACATGGAACTTTCGAGCTCTGTGGCCAAAGAAATTAAGGCAGGTAAAAAATCGTCTGCTGCATTTACTCAGCCACAAAACCTTATTGATGCGTATGCAAATAAAGATGTTGCACCTATCACATCTTTTATTATGGACGAAGTTTTATTTGACCACATCGCAGATATTAAATCAGCTGCTAAGCAAACAAATAACACTGCGCTTCTTAATGTTTTAAAAAATTATTGATAAGTAAAAGTGCTTTTTATTAAAAGCTTAATAAGATAAAGGCAGGAGCTAAAATGAATTTTTTAACTGTTGCCTTTGTTTCTTTTTTCAGCTTAGGTTTTAAACACACTTATACATCTGATTATCAGATGGAGACTTTAAGATCTTTTTATTGGACAAAAAACATTCCTGACGTGATCATCTGTAACAATTCTCAAATCGATATCCTTATTCTTGAAAAGGCCATTTCTTCTTGGGAAAAAAGAGGTGAAAAAATCGGCAGCATCTTATTTAAAAAATGCTTCGAATCTCAGACTTTGCCAGGAACTATTGAAATCTATGAAGACGATAAAATCACAGGATCTGCATACGGAATAACAAGTGTAAAATCTTACATGAATACAAAAGAAATTATCTCTGCAAAGATCTGGATTAAGTCAGACTATGCAAACAGCAGTATTTTACTAGAGCATGAGATCGGACATGCACTCGGTTTTAGAGATACTTTAGCAAGTGATCATGTTATGTCTAGCTACGGATTTGTGTATTAAAATATGTAAAAATTAATAAAATGTCTTAAAATCCCGTTCAAGGGAGAAACAATGAGAGTTTTTATTACAGGTGAGCGAGGTTTTATTGGTAGAAATCTTGTTAAAAAATTATCTGACTTTGGATTTAGTCCTGTGCTATCAGGTGATAGTTACAAGACATATAATGGGTTTGATCTTAAATATCACAAACCCGAAGAGCTTTGTGTTCACAAAAACTCTATAGATGATTGGGCAGAGTTTTTCTATGAAACAAAAACAGATATTGTCATTCATAATGCTGCAGTAGTAGGTACAGATGTCGTCGCCTTAAATTCATCTGAATCTACACTGACTAACATTGCTGGAACCTATAATATTGCAAGAGCCGCTAAGCGCTTAGGGATACCTGTTTGTTATATGGGCACGACAGTTATTTATGATGTTGCAAAGTATCAAGAAGAAGAGATCGTAGAAACCTCACTTAAGCGTCCTACTACACTTTACGGTTGTCACAAGCTTTGTGCTGAAGATATTATTAAGACACAAGCAGGTGACAAGTGGATGATTGTTCGTCCTCTCTTTGCTTACGGAGGAGAAGGCGACATGAACTCGCTTATTGCGAAAACAGTGTTTGGTTATTTAAGAGATAAGTCAGATATTGACATGTTTTTAAATCAAGATAAGATTAAAGATTACATGCATGTTGACGACTATTGTAATGCTGTCTTGACTGCAATCAAAAAAGATCTTTGGAATGATGATTGGAATGTCTCCGCAGAGACACCTCTTAATACCGGAGAGATTATATCACTTTTAGAAAAGATCTTGCAAGAAGAATGCGGAATCAAAAAAGATGTTCTTACTTGGCATCCTCAGACAGACTATCTTGGTAATCATAGACTTTCTTCTAAAAAGTTTAGAGAAGCATCAGACTGGCGACCAAAAATCTCTTTAGAAGAAGGGATTCGAAGAACAGTTCAAGAAATTAAAAAAAGTGAAGATTATGATCCTCTTGTCTATCTCAAAGAAGCTAAAGAAAAAGGAGTTAATCTAGCAGATTTTTACTAAAAATATAAATACTTATCAGCATGATGTATTTTAATGATTTGGTCGGTAATACTCCTCTTTTAAAAATAAATGATAAATTGTATGCTAAGTTAGAGACATACAATCCGACAGGTTCTGTCAAAGATAGAACTATTTCTTTTGTTGTTAGCGAAGCAATTAAGAGAGGAGAAATTAATTCTTCATCAATCTTTTGTGATGCGACATCAGGTAATACAGGTATCTCTTTAAGTGCAATTGCAGCAGCACTTGGAAACAAGTGTGTAATCTTTATGCCAAAAAACATGTCTGAAGAACGCAAACAGATGATGAAAGTTTTTGGTGCACGCATCATCGATGCGCCGCCAGATGATTTTACAGCGTCAATTCAAATGAGAGATCAGTTCTTAGATGAAACAAAAAATGCCTGGTCACCTAAGCAGTTTAGCAATCCAGACAACACAAAGTGTCACAAAGTGCAGACTGCACCTGAGATCTATAATCAACTAAGATCATTAAATCTCTCATGGAGTGTCTTTGTTCATGGATCCGGAACCGGTGGAACAATTGAAGGAATAAGACAGTATATTCTGGAAGGAGGCATGAGCACAAAAGTTTGTATGACAGTGCCTTCCACATCTCCACATGGAATTCAAGGCATTGGAGATGGAAAGGCTTTCTTAGCAAATCCAGACAATATGTCGGATATTATTAAGATAGACACAGAAGATGCTATCTCAAGAGCAAAAGATTTTGCAAAATCTACCGGTATCCTTGTAGGCATAAGCTCAGGTGCCAATCTTTTAGCTTCGGAAAAATATCTTCAAAACAATGCTGTAGACGGTGTCCTTGTCACCATTCTTTGTGACCGTGGTGAAAGGTATATGTCAATCTATTAAAAGCGTTAATAAATTTAAATCATGAAGATGACATTGTGTCTGCAGAAGTTTTAAAGTTTTGGCAAGCATCCTGCAGAAAAAAACTATTAGAAAAAGCCTATCTATAGCAGGAGATTTAAAATGAGACTTGAAAGAAAAGCGTTAAGAAAATTAATTATTAAAACTCTGCTAAAAGAAGCATCTGATACAAAACCAGCAGGGACAAAAAAGGTTGTGTCTGAGGAAAAAAACTCATTTTCAGGTTCTAAAATGCCTCAAGAAGTAACAGATAAATCAGGAAATGCTTTTTCTATATCTTCTGAAGGAAACATTGATCTTTTAAAAGATGGTCAAAAAATTACCTTTGAAGGAGAGCAAAAGCGCAAAGTTGCTTCAAATCTTATCGATGATTTAAAATCTATGAACAAAGGCATTCCTTCAGGATTGACAAAAATAATAACTGATACAAATTATGAAATTGTAGATGAAAACCCGTACAGATTTAAAATATTTCCTAACGGTCAACTTTTTCTTTTAAACAAGAGTGGAAAGCTAGTAAACAAAGAAATAATTGGACCAAATAAAAATAAAGCTGCAAAAATTCTTCAAGGTGTAGTCAAAATTAATCAAAAGTCTTATCCTTACCTTTTTAGTATATCAACAGCTGATTTATCGTCAACAGCTGGTAAAACTGCTGAAAAAGGCATAGAATATTTTCCTGGTTACAATGGTAAAATATTAACAAGCGGGCTTGTAGAAGTTGAGCCTAAAAAAGACAAAGATATGCCTGTTGGACTGTGCAAAGCTGACGGTTGTGCACAGTTCGTAAGAGAAACTTTAGGTCCGCATGTTAAAGATTACGTAGGAAATGCTTGGCATGCTCATGCAAGATTTGCGAAAGCGTCAGCTTTTAATTCTCTTACAACTCCTCAACAAGCAGCAGCTGCAAGACTTTTTTCTATAATTAATGCAAACCCTAAAGAAAAGGCCTTTGAAGAGAAAGTTAAATCATTTGTTAGTAAGCTTATTCCAGATCAATCACAATTTAAAAATTTATCTTTAGGGGATGTTGTAGGATTGTACTATAATACTTCAGACAACTTTACTAAAGCTTTTTTTGAAGGTGCGACTGGTTATCCAGAAATGGGTAAAGGATCTACTAAAGTTAGTAATGGTCCATTTTTTCTCACAGACGAAGGTAAAGAATGGAATCCAAATCTATTAGGACAAAAGATTGATTTTAAACCAGGAAAGACATTAGAGGGCGGCAAAGGGTTTGGTATGAATACACATATTGGCTTTGTTGGAGCAATGGTAGATGGAGTTCCAATAATTTATCACAATGTTCACAGATCGGTTTTTGCAACTGGATTACAAGCAATGAACAAGAACGGACTAGCAATTGTGTGGGCTGGTAGATTAGCCCAAGCATAGAGCTTTTAAGTGCAATTAATAAAAATTGGTTTTATAATATCTTTACAAGGAGGTGTTGTGAAAATCAAAGATGTTATTGTCGCAGGATTTTTTTCTATCTTGACACCCACAGTGGAAGTGGCAAGCAAGACAATTTGTAAAAGTCACAATATGAATCATATAGAATATGACTCCAAGCACAATCAGTTGTCAATTTGCGTAAAAAATAAACCTATTCAATCTTTTAAAGCATCGCACGGATCGATGGGAATAGGAAAAAACAAAAAGGGTGATAGAAAAACACCTGTAGGGTTATACACTATCCAAAAGCCTAGAAAGTCATCGTCTGTTTGGAGAACTTTTATCCACATTGACTATCCTACAAAGACTCAAAAGAAAATAGGATTTACTGGCTCCGCAGTGGGTTTGCATGGCCCCTACAAATTTTTTCCTTATCTAAATGACAGAGTAAACTTTGGTGCAGGATGCATCATTGTTTCTAAAAATAGTGACATCGATGCAATCGAGAAACATGTTCAATCTCTAGGCATCAATCACATCTATATTAAATAAGTATTTGTTAATAAAAATCTTTAGTGTGTAAAGCTTAACCTCACCTTTTAGAATATAGGTGAGGTTTTTACTTAGGAGTAAAATGACTATTCGTAATATTACACCACCTACCCGTTTCGTTGGGCTTCATGGACACACAGGGTTTAGCGTTTTTGACGGTTTAGGCTACCCCAAAGATCACATTGATTTCGTTCTTGATAACGGAATGGATGCATGGGGTCTTACAGACCACGGAAACGGCAGTGGCTTGGCACATGCTCAAAAGCATGCTGCACATATTAAGAAGAGCGGTCGAAAGTTTCGCCAAATTTACGGATGCGAGTTTTATTTTGTTCCTTCACTTAGCAAGTGGCGTAATGATTATACAAAATCAAAAGTAGAACGGGTTGATGTTAAAAAGAAGTCATCAGACGAAGAAGAAGATGCTGGTCATGTTATCGAAAATGAAGAAGAAACTAAATCAGCTGACGATGGAAAAGATGAGTGGAAGCGCCGCTACCATCTTGTAGTTACTGCACAGGATCGCGAAGGGTTAGGTAATCTCTTTACACTGATCAAGCGAGGATATACTGAAGGTTTCTATCGCTATCCTCGAATTGACTTTAACATGCTTAAGCAGCATGGACGAGGACTTAATGTGTCAAGTGCCTGCCTTGGCGGAATATATTCAAACAGAATTATGCGCGGTAATGCACTTAACAAGTCAGATGCTGAAATTCAAGCAGAGCTTATGCAGTTATCAGAGCACTTTGTTGATGCTGTAGGTGAGGACAACTTCTATCTTGAACTGCAGTTTAATCGACTCAAACAGCAGCATTTGGTAAATCATCATCTTCTTCGTCACTCAACACAGTCGGGTGTGAAGTTGATCTCAACTCCTGACTCTCATTATTACAAGCCAGACAAGTGGGAAGCAAGAGAGCTTTACAAGAAGTTAGGTTGGATGGGCAATGACCCTTCTCCTCTACCAGAGTTTGAAGATCTTAAGTGTGAGCTTTATCCTAAAAATGCACAACAAATGTGGGATGAATTTGTAAATCACTATGATGAATACAAAGAAACATATGAGGGCTATGAGCAGTCTGTTAAAGACTCGATTGAGAGAACTTATGATATTGCTTGGGAAAAATGCTCTGATACTTGGATTGATACTAGTGTCAAGCTACCTGATTTTAACAAGCCAGATCAAACAGCATTTCAGCAACTTGCGCAAAAGGTTAAAGAAGCCTTTGTAAAAGAAGGTCTTCACATGAATGAGGCATATGTGGAGCGTGCTAAGATAGAGTTGGGCGATATTAAACACTTGGGGTTTGAAAACTACTTTCTTGTCATGAACGAAGTGTTTCACAAGGCAGCTGATCACACCTTGTTTGGACCTGCCCGAGGAAGTGGCGGCGGGTCTCTCGTAAACTACTTACTTGGTATTACACAGGTTGATCCGCTTAAGTATGATCTACTGTGGGAGCGTTTTCTCGGAAGGCACCGAACTTCTTGGCCAGATATCGATTCTGACGCAGGTAATCGTGATGCTTTGATTGATGCAGCACGAGAGCTTTACGGATTTGAATCTGTTATTCCTGTGAGCAATTTTAATACTCTGAAGTTAAAATCGCTTATCAAAGACATCGCCAAGTTTTATGAAATTGACTTTGCTGAAGTCAACAAGATGACCGGTCCACTTCAAGACGAAGTTATGGCACAGGCTCGAGATGAAAATACTGAAAAGTCAGTCTTTGTGCTTGAACATCAGGACTGCATGGAGTTCTCTCCTGGTTATCGAGAGTTCATGGAAAAGTACCCTAAAGTAAAGGATCATATCGAAACACTCTTCATGCAGAATCGATCTATTGGAAGACACGCAGGTGGTGTTATTATCGGACCAGCTGATGCACTTGCATCTTCAATGCCGATTATTGGAGTTCGCGGTGATCTTCAGACGCCTTGGACAGAAGGTATGAACTTCCGTAACTTGGAAGACAATGGATTTATTAAGTTTGACTTTCTAGGATTGACCCTTCTTAAGGATGTTGAAAACTGTATCTCACGCATTATTACACGAGAAACAGGAAAGACACCTACATTTCTCGAGGTACGAGACTGGTTTGATAAATATCTTAACTGCCGTTATGTTGATCAAAACGATTCTAAGGTTTGGGAACATGTCTATCACCAGCGGCGCAAAGTAGGTATCTTCCAATTTACTGCCGAAGGCGCTCGCCGCTTTTGTGAGGATGCTAAACCTACTTCAATTATTGAGCTTGCGGCTTTGACTGCAATTTATCGTCCTGGTCCTCTTCGGGCAAACGTTCATAAGAAGTATGTCAATGACAAGCAGCGTGCCGATCAAATTGTTTATGCGCATCCAATTATTAAGGAGATCTTAGGCCCAACTTTTGGTCACGTCACTTTCCAAGAACAGTTCATGCTTCTTGCACAAAAGCTGTCAGGTTTCTCTCCTGGTGAGTCGGATAAGCTCCGCAAAACACTGGTCAAGAAGTCACTTGACACAATTGGTAAAAAAGGTGATGAACGCGAAGAAGCGCGGTTAAGATTCGTGAACGGTGCTCGTGAGCTTAATGGCGTGCCTGAAAATGTCTCACAAGAGCTTTGGGAAAGAATCGAGTTCTTCAGCGTTTATGGATTTAACTTGTCTCACGCTGTTGCATATGCAATTGGATCTTATTACTCAGCTTGGCTGCACACTTATTATGAGACTGACTGGCTTGGCACAATTCTTCAGTCTGAAAATGGTAATCCTACTAACTTAGCAAAATCAATTTCTGAAATTAAAGCAATGGGGTACTCTGTTAGTACTCCTGACATAAATGAATCTGGCTTAGTTTGGACATGGTCTGAAAGAAAGAAATCTTTTATTCCTCCTTTGACATCTATCAAAGGACTAGGAGACAATGCTGTAAAAGAAATTATGGAAAACAGACCTTACACAACACTTCAGAAAATGTTGTTTAATGAAGAAGGTGAGTGGTATCATTCAAAGCTTAATAGGACAGGGTTTGCTGCACTTTGTAAGGTTGAAGCACTAGATGTAATTGAAGAAATATGGCAAGGTAAAGTTCCAAATCATAGAGCACTTCATGAGATTATCATCTCCAACTATGAAATTCTTAAAAAAGGTCAGTTTGGAATGACACCTAAAAAAGCACAAAAAACAAATGCTTCTCCTTTGTTGCCTAAGCTTATTGAAGAAAATTCAAGCCTTGAAGATTGGTCAAGAATTGAAAAGCTACAAATGTATCAAGAAATGTGTTCTGCTGTCAGGGATGATTTAGCATTTCCTCCAGAAGTTATGCTAAAAATTAAAAGCGCTGATGTGAAATCAGTTCTTCAAATGGAACCAAAGGAAGAAGGAGTAGCTTGGTTTTGTGTAATTGAAACCATTAGAAAAACTTCAAAGAACAAAAAAGTTTTTCATAGAGTAAAAATCACAGATGAAGAAAGCAATTCTGGATGGTTGATGATCTGGGGAGAAATTCCTAGCTCAATGCAACCTTACACTTTGTGGCTAGCAAAAGCAAAAAATGATCCTAACTGGGGAGCATCAACTAGCATTGACAAAGTAAGAGCGCTTATGAAATAACGACCATTATTTTATGTTAATGTCTAAAGATCCGGATTAAACTTGTAAGCTACAAAGGAATTAAAATGAATATAGAAGAAACAAAGCTTGATTTTAAAGATGTGCTTATTCGTCCAAAGCGATCAGAAGCTAAAAGTAGAAAAGATGTTTCGCTTGTGCGAAGTTATTCTTTTAGAAACGGCTCCGATTGGACAGGGATTCCTATCATTGCTGCAAATATGGATGGCGTAGGAACTTTTGAGATGTCAAGTGCACTAATGAAAGAAGGCCTTTTGACCTGCCTCGTTAAGTCATATGAATTAAAGGATTATCTAAAAGATGAGTGGAGTTGGTCAAGTGAAAACTCTATTGTCTCAACAGGAACATCAGAATCTGATTTGTATAAAACACAGAAGATTATTGATACACTTGGCGTAGGCATTAAGTTTGTGTGCATAGATGTTGCCAACGGATATTCAGAGCACTTTGTTAAGGTTGTTAGATCGTTTAGAGAGAAAAATCGTGACTTAACGATTATTGCTGGTAACGTAGTAACGGCTGAAATGACTCAAGAGTTGATCTTGGCTGGTGCAGATATTGTCAAGGTGGGGATCGGACCCGGATGTTTTGCCGCGGGAACAATTGTAAATACTGCACACGGACTCAAACCAATTGAAGAAATCAAAATTGGCGATGAAGTATTTACGCATATGAATAGAATAAGAAAAGTATCTAAAACTTTTATACATGAAGAAAAGAAGTCATTTGTTGAAATTAACGGAATCAAAGCAACGCCAAATCATGAATTTTATGCTGTTCATAAGAAATATCAAAATATTTTAAATGATAATAATATTCATGACTATGCACAGTGGATCTCTGCAGAAGAGATAACACAAGAATATTTTCTTTTAGAACTAAAGTAATTAAGCAATCCAAATAAAATTAAACAAGAGGCATTAAATGCTATCAAAATACAAATTAGTTAAAATTGAGTCAATTAATCGTCTTGATAATCCGTCTGGCATTGCTTACGATCTTGAGGTTGAAGAAGATCATTCTTACAATGTAGAAGGCATTGCGGTTCACAATTCTGTCTGCACAACTCGAATTAAGACAGGAGTAGGTTATCCACAGCTGTCAGCTATCATTGAATGTGCCGATGCTGCTCACGGCTTAGACGGTCATATTATCGCTGACGGTGGTTGCACATGTCCAGGTGATGTTGCAAAAGCTTTTGCCGCTGGTGCTGACTTTGTTATGTTAGGTGGAATGCTCGCAGGTCACGACGAAGGCGGTGGTGAGGTAATCAAACGTGTCTTCAAGACAAATGAGTATGATGTTGATTCATCAGGTACTATTCTAAAACCGATTTACGATGAGAAGAAGTTTGTTCAGTTTTATGGAATGAGTTCTGAAACTGCAATGAATAAACATAGCGGAGGCGTTGCATCATATAGAGCAGCAGAAGGAAGAACAGTTGAGATTCCTTATAGAGGACCGGTCTCAGAAGCTGTAAAAGACATACTTGGTGGGTTAAGATCTACTTGCACATATGTTGGTGCATCCTCGCTCAAGCAGCTAAGTAAATGCACTACTTTTGTTCGTGTGACGCAACAATACAATGGAGTTTTCTTAAAATGAAAAAGACACCAATTAATCAAATTATCTTAGAAGGTCCTGATCTTTCTGGAAAGACAACCCTTTACAATCTCTTACATAAGAGATCTGATTATGCTTGGAACATTCAAGATCGATCATCTTTGTCAATGGTTGTGTATGCGCGGCTTTACGGTCGTGATGACTATTTTCATGTAGAATCGCTAAAATCTGAAATTTCAAATCTTAATAATGTAATTGTCCTGCTTTTACCAAGCTGGGATGTCATTGCAAAACGATTTCAAACTCGCGGCGATGAACTTCAGAATTTTGCTTCTTTGAAGAAAGTTTATGATCTATTTGTCGAAGCGGCAGCTGAGTTTGAGAATTATCCAAATGTAATGATGATTCGATCAGAAATCAACGATCAAATGATTGATAACATCATTCAGGATCTAAGCACACGATTTGAAGACAAGAAGTATCACGAATACGCAAACACTTTTATGACAGCAGCAGCTTATGGTGCCAATTTTGAAAAGATTGGATTGCATCTGACACATTACGACTCTGGCACTTTTGATGATATCTCAGAAGAAATGCTTGAGTATGAGAAAGAAGCATCTTATTATCAAATGATTCGTCAAAAGATGCTTTCGAAAATCTCTAATGAACTTATGGGAAAGAATGAGTATTCAAGAAAAGAAACTCACGAGTCACGTCGTTTTATTTACTCTGATGAATCCTGTTTAACTCTGTGTCATTTCTCATTAAGAAATGAGTTTCTATATGGGGAGTTCTATCTAAGGTCTTCTAATACAAAAGAGACACTTCTGTACGATATGAACTTTCTTAAATCTTTAACGAGAGATGTCTTTTCAAAACTGTCAGAGCTTAGTGATATAAAGATGTGTAAGCTCGTTCTTAAAATTGGATCAAGTCACATATTACCAAGCAATTAGAATAAATCTGATATAATTACAAGTATGAAAATCAAAAAATCAACACTTTTTAAACTGATAAGAGAAGCATTTCAAGTTTCTGAGCCTACACCTGACACGGAAGAGATGTTAAGCCCAGAACACCAGATGATGACTATTCTCGTTAGAAAGATCTATAAAAATCTTGATGACCCGGCAACATTTTTTAGAAATCTTTCTTTGGTTGAAGATGCTGTTAGTAGATCTTCAAATATTCAAGGTGGTATTGCGAGAAAGTTTTTTACTCTTGAGACAATACTTGGAAATCTTCAGAAGATTCACGAAGGGCAAGAAGTCGTTATTGACATAGATGCATCAGGACAACAAGTAGAATATGATGAATTTGGAATGCCAATATCTTCAGATCCTGATGAACCCATCGACTTTGATAGCGAGGTACCTTCCTTCGAAGACGATGATGACGACATGCCGTTCTAAAAAACAAAATAAAACTTAAAAATTAAAAGAGAATTGTAAAGTTCTCTTTTTTTTTGTATTATTACTAATCATAGGAGCAGTAATGAAAAGAGCTTTAGTCACAGGTGGGTGCGGATTTATTGGATCTAATCTTACCAAAAAGTTATTATCTGAAGGTTGGTTGGTAGATGTTGTAGATAATCTTTCTGGAGGATCTCTAAAAAACTTAGAAGGCTTAAAGCTAAGAGTTCTTCCATCCAGTAGCTTTATAGCCCCCTACTATGCTTCTCTTCTCGGCAAAGATGGTCAGGCAAATACAACACCTTCAATACAAATGGACAGAAGTTTAGACACAGTGCTCGTTATTCAAGATGACCTTGCATCCGAAGGAATGCTTAAGCACATACAGAAAAAAAACTACGATGTTATTTTTCATCAAGCTGCTGTTCCTAGAGTTTCTTACTCTGTTGAGTATCCTGCTGATACTACATTTGAAAACATTTATAAAACAGTCAAACTTTTTGAGTCATGCACAGGCAATGTGAAGAGAGTTGTTTGGGCTTCTTCTTCTTCAGTTTATGGAGGCGCAGAACTCATGCCTACGCCTGAGTCTGAACGAGGAAAGTTTATTCCAAAGTCACCTTATGCTTGGCAGAAATTTGTTATAGAAGATTATGCAAAAATGGCAGCAGATCTCTATAAACTTGACATTGTTTGTTTAAGATACTTTAATGTCTTTGGCCCGGGTCAGTCAGGAGATTCTCCTTACTCAACTGCAATTTCTGCATGGTGTCATGCCATTAAAAATAATCTACCTGTTCGTTCAGACGGTGACGGGTCTCAGACTCGTGACATGTGTTATATTGACAATGTTGTTTATGCCAATATTCTTGCTGCAAATTCTGATCTAAAATTTAACGGTAGATGTTATAATGTTGCATGCGGTGACAGTGTTTCAAATCAAGAGATTTTAAACTACCTTAAGGGTCAATTTGATTTAATTGTAAAACATGCACCTGAAAGACCCGGTGATGTTAAACACACTAAGGCAGATATTACGAGATCAAGAGACGAGCTCGGTTATACACCTCTTGTTCGATTTTGGGAAGGATTAAATCGAACAATTGAATGGTGGAATCTTAAATAACGATGGAGAAATAATGACACCAAGCTTAAAACTTTATGTAGGTCCGATGTTTAGTGGAAAATCAACTAAACTTCTTGAGCAAGTAGAACGATATAAATTTGCAAAAAAAGAAGTTGTATGTTTTAAACCTGCTATGGACACAAGATACACACAAGAAGGCGTGATCATGACCCATAGCGGAATAAGTGTGCCTTGTGTGCTTATAAATAAAGGGCAAGATATTATAAATTACTTTAGAAGCAAAGAAGAGCTACCTGACATAATCGCTATTGACGAAGCTTTTATGATTGATAATGTTGCAGATGTATGTCTTTACTATTTGTATGACAAACGCATAAGCGTATTAGTTTCGACACTTGATTTATCATCTTCCTTGTCAGCCTTCGATGAGGTTTCAACTCTGCTTTGTCATGCGACACATGTAAAAAAATGTAAAGCTGTTTGCACGATTTGCGGAGAAGATGCATCTTACACGATGAGAAAAGAACATTTTAATAATACAGAGCTAATTCATGTAGGCGGAAGCGATATTTATGAAGCAAGATGTCTTCGACATCACTCAGGAATTACAGTTTAGGAGAGCAAATTGTTCGAGCCCACAAGTGTTAATTGTGTAATTTTTCACGCTGACTGTACAGACGGTTTTGGCGCTGCATACTCAGCGTGGAAATCGCTTGGAGAGCGTGCTGAATATCACCCAAGAAAATATGGAGAACCTCCTCCTGATGTTACTGGGAAAAATGTTGTTATTTTAGATTTTTCTTTTGGAAATGCGCTTACTAAAGAGCTTATTCAAAAAGCAAAATCTTTAATTGTAATTGATCATCACAAATCTGCGATGGTTGAACTTCACGATGTTTCTAATACTCATTTTGATATGACAAAAAGTGGTGTAATGCTTTCCTGGGAGTTCTTTCATCCGGGTAAAGAACCCCCTAAGTTTATACGATACATTCAAGATCGCGATCTTTGGAAGTGGGAACTTGAATATAGCAAAGAGTTTAGCGCAGCATTTGACATGGTTCCTTTTAAGTTTGAAGAATTTGAAAAATTTGAAGACAACTCTGTTTTTGATGATGCAGTAAAGAGAGGAAGTTATATTCTTGCTTATTCTAAGACAGTTATTCAAAAGCTTTGTGAAAAAGCTTCGCCAAGAAAGATGAATAACAAAAATGTGCTTGTAGTAAATTCAGCACATTGGATATCTGAGATTGGTTCTCGCTTAGCTACAAAATGTGATTTTGCGCTTATCTGGTATTATGATCACAGTGATAGAGAGATTAAAGTTAGTCTTCGTGCATTCCATGACACAGTAGATGTGTCAGAAGTTTCTAAGTCATTTCAAGGCGGCGGCCACAAGAAAGCAGCAGGCTTTAGACTGCCTGGTAATTTTTCTATCGAAGATTTATTCGATAAGTAGGTGCTTAATGCGTAGACCCACCTGGGATGAGATATGGGGTTCTTTTTCAAAACAGATCTCGTTAAGAAGTTCAGACCCGAAGCATAAAGTCGGTGCTGTGATTGTCAACGATGAGAATACTCAAGTTTTATCGATTGGATATAATGGAGATCAAAAGGGAGGAAAAAATCAAAGAGACTCTATGGAAGTTGGAAGAAGTGGCTTTATTCACGCTGAAATAAATGCCTTAATTAAGTGTGATTACAATAATCCTGCAAGAAAAAAGATGTATCTTACACTTTCACCCTGCGAAATCTGTGCAAAAGCAATCATTAATGCAGGAATTGCTGAAGTTATTTATTTAGAGAGATACGAACAATCGAACGGTATAGATATACTTAAAGATGCAGGCATAACTATTAGACATCTTAACACGACGGGAGAAGACATTGAGGCATCAAGTAGTTGAATCTTTATTATCAATTGGAGGCAAGCTAAATAAGAAAGATTCTATCGATCTTCTTCAAGCAGGTTTGCTTATCAAGTGTAAAGAAACAGGACACAAATACACAGTCACTCGAGTTGATTTTGAAAATGGTAAACCTGTAGTTGTCTGTTATAGACACTATGGTCCTAAAAAAACTGACATAGTTTATGTCAAACTACAAGAGACAGATTTCTCAGATTATGAGGCAGCGTAATGGATTTTAATAACTTTTTAACAGACGAAGCGAAGAAAGCAATAAAAGATACACTTAAACTAAAAGAAAAAGATAGTTTAGTAAACGAGGCTTTTGCTGCGCAACCAAAACAAGTAAATGTGCGCACAGATTTTTTAAGTCCAGGTAATATTCAAAATCATATTGATCTTTATCATGGATACATTAAAAACTTCAACAAAACAAGCACTTTACTTGATTCTGCTGACAGATCAGATGTAAATTCAAACAACTCAGCTTTTAGATCACTCAAAATCGATGAAACGTACAATATGAACGGAGCTTACTTACATGAGCTCTACTTCTCAAATATCGGAGACGCTCAGTCGAAGATCACGATGGATTCTCTTTCATATATGCGTCTTAATAGAGACTTCGGATCTTTTGATGACTGGCAACGCGATTTTATTGCTTGCGGCAAAGCTTCAAGATGTGGCTGGGCTATAACATATCTTAATATGTACACACAGACTTATATGAACTGTGTGATCGATTTACATTCTGAGCAAGTTCCAGTAGGATCTTATCCTGTTATCGTCATGGATGTATGGCAACACGCTTACTATCGTGACTATTTAGGTGATGTTAATTCTTATATGACAGCGATGATGAAAGAGTTACGATGGTCAGTTATCGAAAAGAGATTTGAAAAAGCAGACAAGATACTTAATGTTGTGAGAGGCGCATAATGAAAGATCAAAAAAGTATTCTTATAAAAAAGATAAAATTTCTTCTTGAGCAAGAAGAAAAACCAACTGAATCAGGCCCTAACACGCCTGAAAGTCCTCTCTTGCTTAGAGACCCAAAAACAAAAGCAAGACCAGCAGCTGACTCTGTTGATGATCAAATTGATGCACTTTTGCTTAGATATGAATCAGCTTCAATTAGCAAAGTTGATTCTATTAATGAGTCATTAAGAAAACTTAATCTTAGATTTCTTCTCGAACAAGATGAAGAGCCTGCCGACGAAGAGCCTGCTGATGAAGAACCTGCCGACGAAGCTCCTGCTGACGAAGAGCCTGCTGATGAAGAGCCTGCCGACGAAGAGCCTGATCCTTCTGGTAGTGATGACATGTCTGTTACTAGTCCAGCCCCAAGACAAAAAGTGCCTGATTTGGACATTGATAAGTTTACATCAAGAGTAGTTCGTCTAATGAATAACTACGAAAGTTTGCTTAACATTGAAGAGTCTATCATAAATAGAGCCAAAACTTTTCTAGATGAAAACTATGGCGAAGCATTTGTTTATGAGTTTGTTAATAATCTTAGTAATCAATACGGACTTGAAACAACCGAATTTGGAAATATACCTGCAGTACCAGACGATAATTTTGCTGTCGGAGCGTTTGCCGGCGGCACTGGTGGCTTAGGCGGCGGAGGGTGAGAGTTTGAGTGAATTAAGATCAGAAAGATTTAGTAAAAAGTCAGTTCATTTTAATCTTTCAACTGACGCTCACGGTGCTTTTAGAATTGCCTGCTTTGAAAGAAACTTATCAATGCAAGAAGTATTCGAAGAATTTGTTCAACAAATTCTAGCCCAAACTCCACAAGTTATAAAAATGCTAGATGAAATTTCAGATTTTAAAAAAAATAAAACAGAAAGAAAGTTCTCAAAACAAGATGCAGAATCAATCTTTGATCTAATCGAAAGTAAAAATAGATTTAATGATTGACATAGGAGTTTTAAATGAAAGATAAAAATAAAGAAATTGAAGATCTTGAAGATGAAACTCAAGACCCTACAGTGATTACTAAGTTAAAAAAATCTCTTTATTTAAATAATACTCAGAAAGGTATTCTTGACTCGTTACAAGAAAAACTTGCATCTAGAAAGCTTCTTGTCTTTTTAACTGCAACAGGTTTGTTTATTGGTGCGGGTTTAGATCCAGAAACCTGGGGAATGATTGCCATGATTTATATTGGTGGTCAGTCAGCTGTTGACATAGTCCAGACTTGGAGACACGGAAGACAATGAATTTTTTAATTAAAACTAAACGTTTTGTAATTAAACATTGGAAAGCATTAGTTGCAGCTTTTTTAGTTTTGGTTGGATATATCTTAGGTACAACCGGAAATAGAGAAAAAGTTCTACAAAAAGATGTTAAATCTTTACAGAATTCACAAAAAAAAATCAATTCAAATACTGATACAGCTATTAAAAAATATCTTACTAGTAAAGAAAACAATCTTAAAGAAAAAATCTCTCAAGAAAGCGATGCTGATAAAAAAGAGCGAGAAAGAAAAGAAGAATTATTAAAAGATTCTTCAAAGCTTGATAAGATGCTTAGAGAAAAATACGGATTAGAAGGAGAGTAAATTGATTTTCTTTTGTCTATTGTTAGGAATTGCTAATGCGAGTCCAGATTTTACTCATATCAAATCAGGGGCTCGTGCACCTTTTGCAGGTGTTCTTTTAACAAATGAATCTTTGGCTGAGATAATCTCTCAAAATGAGAGAGAAATTAGACAATGTAAAATCGATGCAGATTTTTCTTTCAAAGAATTTGAAGCCAAAAAAAATCTTGAATATCAACTTTTAAAAATTAGATATGATGCTGATTTGAAGACTCATCTTCAAATGATCTCAGCACGAGATGCTCAAATAGAAAAAGATAAAAAGAAAGACGTGATACAGCGCTGGGGATTTTATGGATCTTTTGTGCTTGGAGTAGGTGCTGCAATTGGAACAACATATTTGGTTAATCAAAATTTTAACTAATATTTGTTTTTTACAATAATACTTACTCTTAAATCTTGGAGTTTAGAAATGCAAGTTAAAGTCAAAAAAGAAGTTCTATTTAATCTTTTAAAAAACGCGCTTAATGAAAATAGAACTTCTAACAATCCTAGTGGTAATTTTATTCATTCTTTTGATAGAAAAAGTGAATCACCAATTACAGCATCCCCACACATGGCAACACAGCTTTCTGTTGAACAACCACCTGTCGAAGACGAAAACTATGTACCTTCTTCTATAAGCGAGCTAAAGGCTGCAGCAGCACGTATTGCGCAAGAAGTTCCACCCGATCAGGTCGAAGGATACTACAGAGCTTTGCACCGTCTTCTTGACGCTGCTATTGATAAAAGTGCTGACATGATGGCTGAAGCTCGCGGCGACTTTACAATGCGTGGCATTTTTAGTGATGATGATGCAGATGAAAGATATGGCGACACTACAGGTGACGATGAAGAAGGTTTCTTTAATGTTGGCGAAGAGTCACTTTCTGACGAAGACGAAGACGAAGAAAATGTCACTCAGCTTAAAGAAGATCCGCTATTTCAAAAGCTTGCGAAGAAACTTAAAAAAGATCCTATTTTTGACGGAACAAGAACAATCCAAAAATTAGCGGACAAGTACAGTATTGGATTTTCTAAGATTGAAGGATTGCTTTTTGATTCTGAGATGACACTCAGCTTAGGCTCTGGACAAGATAGTAAGAATTCTCTAACTGGTCAACTCGCTCTCGAACCAACGACAATTCCAGGCACTTTTAAAAAAGCACCAACAAAAGTTGATACCTCACCCGAAGAAGACACAGACACTTCAGATGTTGATGACGAGTATTTAGATAGAGCATTTTCAGGAATTAAAAAGAGCCAAAGTGATGAGATAGAAATAAATCGTGAAACTGAGAGTTTAACTAAGCGTCATAGAGCATTAACAAGCAAATACTGGAAAGAAAAACAAGCCGAAATTCTTGAGTCCGCTGACCCAGTAGGCATTGTTGCACAAACAGTTATGGACTCAATGGATGCTGTCTCAAGAACAATTGCCACTGAAGTTTCTGTTAAGTTTGGATTTTCAGGTGCAGATGTTCAAAGATCATTTGCAGGTTCAGCTGAAGAAAAAGCTTGGGGCGGTATTTTAACAAATAATGTTAACACAAACAATGAAGTTATTTACACACTTCCTGCAGAACAAAAAACAGAAAGCTTCTGGAAATCAAAAGTTACTAAGTTTATTAACAAGTTCCAAAGCGGAAGTGCTGGATCTTTGTCTTCTTTTACTAATTCATTTATTCAAATAACAACATTTGCTGCCGATCGATATGAAGATGAAACAGGAAAATCTTTGATGAATTTCTTAGATGAAGTTGTTAACAAAGTCGTTGATACCATTCTAAGACATCCTGTATATGGCGCAACAACCAGAAACATAGCTTCGTCTGACAAGGAACTTTTATTTACCACTATTGATACAGGATTCTCAGCGCAAATTAAGAAAGCACCTTTCAAAATTCCTAATAGAACAACTTTTACAGCCAGAGTCGCCAACGGTGATATTGATCCTAATGAAGTTGTTATTCATGCAGGTCAAGAAAAGTCAATGAGAGATGCGATTGTTGATGCAGTTGTTGCTTATGTTATTATTAAATCAACTGAGTTTAAGAAAGAAAGAAAAGATCTAGACCCACAGCTTTCCAACGAAGATAAAGATGCTGCAATTCAGCAGATTGTTGCAAATCTTAAAGATAATCAAACATTTACTTACGCTGAAGGCACTGGTGATAACAAACAGTCTTTCGTAATAAGCAAAGATGACATTTTTCAAGAAGTTAATTCTTATGTTGATCAAAAGTTTGTAGAAGCATCGTCTAGAGACGCTAATGACAGTTTTGAAGAAGACAATGCAGAAACTAACTACATTGAAGACCCAAGTGTCTCTGAAAAAGAGAAAAAAGAAAGATTTACAGATGAGGTAGCTTCTCAAATCATGAGAAATACAGGCTCTGTTGCTTCTTACAGAGACTATTTTAATCGTGTAATTATGAAAAAGTTTGACTTTGGTATGAAAGGATTAAAAGATTTAGAAGATCCCGAGACTCAAGATGAAGTCAATCTTATCACAATTTTTAATGACACACTTGCAGAAATTTTACCTTCGATCCTAAAGACAATAGAAGCGATGACAAAAGAATTAGTTGGTCAAGGGCTTGCAGCAGACGACTTAGAACCTTTCATAGAAGCAATTGCTCAGATACGTGCTCTTGAAAAAATTGTCTATAGCAGAGCTACACGAGGCGGAGAATTAACTATTCAAAATCTTTCTGGAAATAAAATAAAGATTAATGATGAGGAATATGATGCCTTCGATTTCTTCTCAGAAGGAAGCAATACAGGGCCTGCAATTTTAAGACAAATCGTATCTGACATTATTGGTGCAAGTCTAAAAGGTTCTGGCATTGGAAATATAGAAACTATTAACTTTAATTTTGAACAAAAAGTAAAAAGGCAAGCAGAAAATGTTGAAACTTATCTGCTTGCAGAAATTAAGAAGTTATTCAGCGGAATAGATTTAAAAACTGCACAAGATGTTGCTTATGCAACCGGAACACAAATTGGCTTAGATGAATCTAAGTCAAAATTTTTAGAGCCTAACGGAAAAGATTTTCAGCTTAAGATGATCTATCCTTTCGTTGGCAGAGTTAAAAAGATGCCTGACTTTAGAGCAATGAACCCTCCTGCTAAAAACTTTGTTTGCTGGTTTTCAGCAATTGCTGATAAGCAATACGGCGGCGCTGCAACGTTGGAAGAGAGAAAAGCAGTCGCCGAAAAGCTTTTTAACCTTTTGATGAAAATGGGTTCCGGAGAAATAAATAATGCAACTAAAGAAGTTGAAAAAATAATAGATATAACAGAAAAGATCGTTACCAAGAAATTCTCTGAAGTTGAATCATTAGAAGATTTCTCAGCCAAAGAAGTAAAGAGAATAAGAAAAGATCCTGCACTTATGAAACAAATTGTTAAACAAGCTATGAAAATGCATCTTGATGACATCAAATACTTTGAGGATAACAAATAAGAGTGATACAATGAAAAATATATACTCTGGTATTCAAGAGCGCGCGAAATTGACCAAAGAAAACTTTGATTTTACATCAGGAATGAGCAAGTTATTTTCGTCAAATTTTCAAGGTATTAGAGATATTCCAGAGCTTCCAATCGAAGCAAGCACAACAGAGTGGGAAGAAGTTTCTGATTTTAAGAAAACATCTCTTCAAAGAACTTTTTCTTTTGAGCGTCATAAACACTTAAGATTCTTTGTCAACGAAATTCTTAAAACTTCCGAAGAAATGCAACATCACCCGGCACTTATCATCACAAGTGAGACAGTTCAAGTTGAGCTTTATACACACGACATCAATGAAGTGTCAGAACTTGATTTAAAGCTGGCGAGATTTATTGATGAAATCTACGATGATGTAAAATTTATTCAGGAGTTTTAATTGACATTCTTTGTAAGTGATTCTCTCAAAGAGCGAGTGTCAGAAAAAGAACTCGACAAAGATTCAAAAATAGCATATATGGATGAAAATCTTTCCGATCAAAATTTATCTGTACGCATTCAGTCAAAAGACGGGTCAGCTCACGTATTTGAGTTTCGGCAACTTATGCGTTCAGCTGACTTTGTGCAACTCTCATTTGAGATACCGCAAACTTACAGATTTACTTCAAAACTTTTTGAAGATGAGATTCAAGTAAGTCTTAAAAATGACTTTGGAATACTTCTTGCAGTAACAACCAAGATTGTTATCTTTGATCTCATTAAGCAAAATGAGAGAAATTGTTATTTATTGAAGATATTTATTGAAGTATAAACTTTGAGGGGAATAAATGTTAAGAGTTAAAAACGAAAAAGATCTTTTAAGTGTTCTTCGTGTGATATCGAGTGAAGCTGTAGGTTTGTCAAAAAAGAAGTTTATTAATGAAAATGCAGATCCATCACTCGATAGATATAAAAAACAGTTTCGTCAAGATGAAAAAGACTTTGGAACTTTAGACGAGCAAGAAGAAGAGGAAGAGGAGGCAGAAAAGACTGCCGCAGCACCTAAAAAGCCTGCAAAACCAGACGACGCTTCTGTGGGAGCATCTTTCGATTCAGTTGTTAGCGCAATTAACAATCTTAGATCTGGAAAATCTTTACGTGACTCTTCAATTAAGAGTCAAGCACAAGTTTATTATGACAAGCTTTCAGAAGATGAAAGAACTACGCTTCTCGTCTTTTTAAAGGCATTATCAGATATTATTGCAGGTCAAGTTGCAGGTCAAGACGCAAAAGAGCCAAGTGATCCGCCCACTTCTCTTAACATTTCATCAGATAAAGAAGAAGATCTTCCTGAAGAGCCTGAAGAGAGTAAAGAAACACCGACCAAAGAACCTGCCGCTAATTCAGAAACGCCTCCAGAAGAAGACGAAGAAGATACAACACCTCCAATAAAAGTTAATGAATCACAAGATCTGGCATTGCTTAGAAAGAAAGTCAGAAGAATGATGCTTCGAGGTTAATATGACTATCTTATCTGAAGAAGGTGTAAGAAAGATTATCCGAAAGAAGATGATGAACGAAATTGGATTTCGTAATTTAGATTTTAAACGTGGTGATTATTCTGTTACTAAATGTGATCTTAAAAAGCTTAATCAAACAGAACTTGCCGTTAAGTTTGCAAAGCATTTTATTTTTAATCCAGTAGTTACAACAACAACAGTTAGCACTGAGTCTTTGGATCCTAAAGTGTCTGTGTCTTCAAAGAAAAATATAATAAGTTTTATTAATGGGCACGGTCTGACAATTGAAGAAGAAAAGAAATATGATCAAATTGTTAGAAGCAAGATTAACAGTGATCCTACACTTGTTGGCAAGTATGTTAGTATGCTTGAGTTGGCAATGACTTACTCGTTTGGAATATTTTCTGACATTATATGCTCAGTTCTGACAGCTGGTATCGCTGATCAATACAGCGATAGATATTCAAGAAGCAAAGAAACAAGCGAAGAGCTTGCTCAAGATCAAGCTTTAATGGTGCAGAACGTGTTAAATCAATCTGCAGAACAGTTTTGGATTGAAAATCTTATTAAAAATTCTCAACCTTTAGGTCGTATAGACAAAAAATACTCAATTTTATTCCCTAAAACAATTCTGGCACTTAAGGTAGGAGATAAAGCCAAAGCTCAGACAGAGTTTCAAATAGAAAAATTAAAAGCTGAAAGGCTGATCAGCAATTCAAGTATTTTACCTTCAAAAATATTTGAAGTTTTAAATAAAGATATTTTTAATAATGTCTATCAAAAAAGAATTATTCTTCGACCCATAGAAGATCTTGTTAAAAACTCAACAGATTCCTTGCAAACAGGAAATATACTTCGAACAGCGTTTATAGAAATTTTTAAAAATGCTAGTGATTATTTCAACAGTGTAATTTAATAATTCTGCTATTCGAGTTATTATCTTATTTATTCAGGAGAATTAAATGAAAAGTCAATGGACGCCAGAGATTATGTATGAAGAAAGTGAGGGTAGTTTTAGTTCAAGTATTCCTTTTATCTTAGTGCCTCAAGATCAAAAGATGCCTCAAATTCTTTTTATTTTTGAAAGTAGCGAGACAGGAGAATTTGAACCTGGAGCAGATGGAGAAGAAATTCCTATTCTCGAGATGGATTTGCATCAATATGCAGATATGAAAGTTTTAAAAGACAATCTATCTACAGAGGTTTATGATCAGGTTCGTCATTGTCTAGGTCTTGAGCCTTTGGCAACAGCAACAAATGCAGGTAAAAGAATAACTGAGAATGTTAGAAAAAATATTGAAGAAAAAACACTTGCAACGTCATAATTAAATATTGTAGCTTATAGGAGTTTTTATGAAAATTAACTTAGACAGATTATGCAAGCTTGCAGGTGTAGAAGCACAAAGCCAAACGTTAAATGAGGCTTCAAATAGAAGTTATCACGAGGATCCTTCAGTGCAAAGCACAGATGATCCTGACTTTAGATTTGGAAAAGGCCAGCTTTCTGAAGCTGACTCTCGTGAAGACGAAGACGAAGATGAAGATACCAAAGAAATGAAAGAAATGAAAGAAATGGACGACGACGAAGAAATCGAAGTCGATGAAGCTATGCTCGTTCAGGAAATTCGTCGTGCAAAAAAGATGATTGCTGAAGCTCGTGAGAAAAAACTCTCTGAGAAAAAGAAACGCAAAGGTCTTCAAGAGACACAACTTAGAAAGATGATCGCTGAAGAGATTGACGGTGTTTTCAAGGATCTTAACCTTACCAGTGGTTGGGTTTATGGAAAAAAGCAACCTACCAACAGAACACGTGGCGCAGTAAACACAGCTTTTCCTGGTGTCGGGTTTAGAAACTCAAAATGAAACTTCACGAATCTACCGTAAAAGAGCTCATAAGAATTTTTCAAGTTCATGGTGGGCACAGAGAAGAATGGCGTCTTTTTCACGAGCTATCAAAAATTGATTTTTCAATGTATAAACAACAGAGCGGAAACGATGTTATTGTTTTGAGCGAGATTCTTAAGAAATTTGTTTAAGAATTACTAATTTAGTTATCTATTTAGGAAAAAAATGAAACCTAATGAACGATTAAAGACTATTAGAGTTAGAGGTGGAGATCCTGAAAAAGGCTTGCTAGGCACTGGTGTTATCACCGGTGCAACAACAATGAGAAGACAAACTCCAAAGTCCTACTTTCCAACGCTATCTTCGATCGAAACAAACGAGCCAATGCCTTCAGAGCCGATTTCAAGGCCAAGTTTTAAACAGCGTAAAGCAGCAGAAGCTGAGTATGTTTATGAAGGCCCTATCCTGCTTCCTAACATTCCAGAAATGCTAGATTCAGACTCTCCTTTCGTGAAATATTCTATCGGTTACAATAGACTTTTTAGTGCCTATAATGGAAAAGATGGATTTGCACCAGTCAAAGATAAATTTGGTAACTTTGTTATTAATCCTGCAACTGGTAAACCTGTAATGCGTCCAATTGTAAGTGAAATTAATAACGGTGACTTAGTAATTGTGCCGCATCTTTTTAACAAAGGTGCATTTGGAATTTTTGAAGTTTTAATTTTTAATGAGCCTTTTAAAAAGTCAACCGATCCTATCACAGGATTTCCTATAGATGTTGCTCTTGCACTTGTAAACATTAAAGAAGTTTGGCCAGTAAAAGGAGTAACACTTCGCAATGTAGGCCTCGCTTTTCTTCAAAAACTCTCAGGACCCAGAGGCTTTGCACAGGGTCACGAAAAAATTCAATTAGCGCAAAAAAGATGGTCCGGGTCCGGGTTTAATGAACCTAGATACACAAAAACTAATTTTAGCGCAAGTGACATGCCTGTAATGATTGAAGAAAATACACAAATCTCAAGAAATGATCTTCGTCAGATCATTGAGTCAGTTCTTTTTAATCTAATATAAGCTAAATAAATTTTGAAAACTTGACCCACTTTGTGTTATAATCTTTTAAAGAGGTTGTAATGAAATACAAAGTGGGTCAAGTTTTTTATCTTATTGGATTAGAAACAGCAAGAGTAATACCTTTTATGATCGTTGAAGAAGTTACTAGGACAACGATTGGAGGCATTGAAAAAACTTTTATTGCTGAACTGCCAGATGCAAAAAAAACAAAAATAGATGTTCTTAAGCTTAAAGGTAATATATTTGATAAGCTTGAAGATCTTAGAGCACATATGTTTGAAAATGCTAAAAATGCAATAGTCACTATGATTGATCAGGCATTACAATTAGCAGATGAAGCTTTTGATACAAATTTATTGACTTCTTATGAAGATAATACTGACGTTCTTCCTGAAAGTGATGAAGAAATCGACAGTGTGCAAAATAACATACAAGGTGATAAAGTAAGTGTTGATATCGGTAACGGTATTATTGCAAAAATAAATCTTAGAGATTTGGAGAAAATATCACAATTATGAAAGTTCTTCTTCTAGACGCTTATAATCTAATTTTTCGTGCGAAGTCAGGTTTTACTTCAGGAGACCATCCAGTCATCTATAACTTTTTTCGAGGGCTTAGATCATTAATTGAAAAGTTTGAACCAGAAAAAGTTTATTTTGTGCTTGAAGGTGATCCTACGTTTCGCAAAAACATCTCTGAGGGTGCGTATAAAGGAAATCGCCCAGAGCAAAGCAGATCTTTTCATGAGCAAAAAGCAAATATTATTGCTCTTGTAAAGAGTTCTTTTCCTTTTGTTACTATTAGACATCCAGAACTTGAATGTGATGATGCAATTGCAACTTATGCAGGAATGCACGCGCGGAAAGGTGATGACGTAACGATCATCTCGTCAGACTCAGACTTTACACAGCTGTTAAATAGCTTTGAAACAAATTTTAGAATTTACAATCCTGTTAAAAAGTCATTTGTAGAAAAACCTGACTATGACTACGTTACCTGGAAAGCATTGCGAGGTGATCCTACAGATAATATCGCCGGAATCCCGGGTGTAGGTGATAAAACTGCTGAAAAGCTGTGTAAGAATCCTGAATTACTGTGTGAGCGTCTCGAAAATAAAGATACAAGAGAAACTTTTGAGAATAACGTTAATCTAATTAGATTAGTTGACTTTTCAAATAACCTCGATAAGGTTGAAGTTTATGTCGGAAAGTTTGATGAGACGACACTTAAAATGGCTTTTGAAAAAATGAGTTTTACTTCAATGACAAAAGACAGTACTTGGAAAAAGTATTGCGACACTTTTAACAATATTAGGAGTTAATATGTATTTAGAAAAGAATTTGCAAGATATTTTAAGACAGCAAGGTGTCATTTCAGCAAATGAAGCTGTCTTATGCGAAGGTGACTTATATGTTGCTGTTAACGTCCTTGATAATAGCCGTAGAATAGTTCAGTTAGATAGAACATTACTTGAGAGCAAAAATCAAAAACAGCTCTTAAAAGGTTGATAAATGCAGCAAGAAAAAAAGAGAAGAATCATAAGCGGAGAAGAGCTCACTTCTGCTTTACGCAGAGGTGTAGATAAATTAGCAAATACTGTTAAATCAACAATGGGACCAAAAGGTAAGCTAGTTTTAATTCAAAGAGATGGATTGCACCCCACAGTTACTAAAGATGGTGTAACGGTTGCTAATGCTATAAATCTATCAGATGAAGTTGAAAACTTAGGTGCAAGGGTGATTAAAGAGTCAGCTGCAAGAACATCTGACGATGCAGGCGATGGTACTACTACAGCGACTGTTCTTGCGCAGGTAATCTTCAATAAGGGTCTGCAGATGAAGTCAGCAGGCTTTGAAATTGAAGGTATAAAGTTAGGTGTAGAAAAAGGTATTAAGATAGTTCTTGCACATCTTGAAACTCAAAAACGCGACGTAACCAATGATGAAGATCTTAAAAAAGTTGCTCTAATTTCAGCAAACGGTGAAGAAGAGATCGCAAATCTAATTGTTAGCGCAATAAAAGCATCAGGCGTTGATGGTGAAGTTATTGTTGAAGAAGCAAAAGGGTTTAAATCTTCGCTAACAGTTGTTGATGGATATCAATTAGAGCGTGGTTATCTGTCACCTTATTTTATTACTGATAAAGATAAATCTATCTGTGATTTTAAAGATCCTTTAATTTTAATGATTGATAGAAGCTTTTCTACAATTCATGACCTAATGCACCCCCTTGAAAAAGCTTTGGACATGAATCGTCCAATTGTCATCATTGCTAATGAAGTTGACGACGAAGCATTGCAAGGATTAGTGCTTAACAAAGTAAAAGGTGCACTTCGTGTTGCAGCAATTAAATCACCTGGGTTTGGAGGCACTCGTCACGAACTGCTTAATGATCTTCAGGCAATTGTAGGAGGAGAAGTTATTAGCTCATCATTTGACATGAAAGAGTTTAATGAAAGCATGTTTGGAACTTGCAAGCGTGCAATTATTCAAAAAGCTTCAACACTTTTTATGACTGATGATAGCAAAAACTCTAGAACTCTTGAGCGTGTTGGCGCAATTAAATCTGCACTTGAAAATCCTGGTTTGTCTTCTGACGAGAGAGAACTTTATACTTATCGACTTAGACAACTAAGCGGCGCAATCTCTATTCTTAGAGTAGGTGCTGCAACTGAAGCTGAACTTATTGAAAGATACGACCGCGTTGACGATGCACTTCACGCAACAAAAGCAGCAATTGCCGAAGGCATTCTTCCTGGTGGAGGCGTTGCACTTGTTAGATCACACCTTAAGATCAAGCAAGAAGAACTTCTTGAAAAAGATCCTTCAGTCAAAGCAGGTTTATTTATTATGTCAGAAGCATGTCAAGAACCATTCAGGCAGATTGTTATAAACGGAGGAAAGAATCCAGATTCTTACTTACAGCGTGTGTTTGATCAAAACGACAATATCGGTTTTGATTTTAGAAATGATAATTTTGGTGACATGTTTGAGCTTGGAATTGTTGATCCTTTTAAAGTTACTCGATGTGCTCTTGAAAATGCATCTTCTGCAGCCATTGCATTGCTATCTGTAGGATCAGCAATGGTAGATGAAGTAGACAACTAACTCCGAAATTTCATCATGACGGTAATAGTTATATGTAAACAGGAGAAAAAATGTCTAACATCAAAGATTTGGAGATTATGCTTGAGAGCTTATACAAGCTCGAGAAAAAAATTACAAGTGTAAGCATGACAATTAAACTTGAAAATGAAACACATGTTCCGGATCTTATGACCAGAATAAGAATTCTTCCTTCTGTTGCAGTGGTTGCGCAACTTGATAAAGTTTCAAGATTTATGGACGGAGATGCGATGTTAATCATTTCTATCAAATATCTGCCTAAATCATCTGAAATTTATGGATCAGTAAAGAAACTTTCAATGATGATTAAGCGTCTTCCGGGCGTCAAATCAATAACTATTGAAACATTCGATAAACGAAAATTAACACTTCGTGGTGCAAAAATTATTTTTTAGTGTGTAAATTTATTAAATAGCATTTTATAATATTAACAAAGGAAGGTGTAAATTGAATTCTATGAACAGTGATGATATGCTGCAGATGAATGATGTCGAGCTTAAGAAGCTTATCTTAAGTCTGAGATCAAGAATTAAAGAAATTGAAAACTTTGAAGACAAAAACTCTGTAGAAGAGTGCAAAAGATTACAAACTCACTATTGCTATGTTTATCGTGCCCTTGAGTATAAAGGCGTTATCTAAGCAGAGTGCATTTGGCCAATACAAAATTTATTATACTTTAAACTTTAAAAACTAAAATTTACTAGGAGAAAACTTATGGTGGATCCGTCCTTAAGCGCATATTACACACATTCAGGTAGATTTAATATTCTAACAAGAGAGCAAGAAGTTGCTCTTGCGCAAAGAATCGAGCAGGGCGACAAGGCAGCAAAAGACATGATGGTTGAGTCAAATTTAAGACTCGCAATCTCTATTGCAAAGAGATATTCTAAATACGGAAGTAATCTTGAAGATCTTATTCAAGAGTCAAATATCGGTTTAATCAAGGCAGTAGAAAAGTTTGACTGGAGAAAAGGTTTTAAGTTTTCAACGTATGCAAGCTGGTGGATTAAGCAAGCAGTCACTCGCAGTCTCACTAATGAAAGCACACAGTTAAAAGTTCCTTCACATACACTTTCTAATGCCAGAAAAGTCTGGCTAGTGCAAAAAGAGTACCAAGAAAGTTTTGGGTGTGAGGCTTCACTTGAAGAAGTTGCCGATATTCTTGGAATTTCAGTTGACCATGTCAAAGATGCAATCAAGAGTCGACAAGCAAAGTATACAACTTCTATCGATTCTCCAATTGATGACGAAGATCGAGGAAGAACTCTTGGCGAAACTATCAAAGATGATCGAAGCACTTCACTTGATGAAGTGCTAGATAATCAAAAGATTAAGGAAGCTATTTTAAATTCTCTTTCTTCATTGACTAAAAGAGAAGAACTGGTTCTTCGTCTTCGTTTTGGTATTGAAGACGTTAGCGAAGATGATCAATACGTTTATGAAATCGAGGAGAAATAATATGCCTATGCCTAAAGGACACAAGTCAGAAGTCGGTTATTCAACTAGTAAAGCTTTAGGAGGTGATTCTTTTCACTCAATCTCTGATAAGATGTGTGAAAAAGGTCACAAAATGAATCATTCAACTGCAAGAAACATCTTTATTAGTGCACTTAAGAAGATTGCAAAAGACGTGACAGATGTTTATAATGTTAAGTGCTCTGATGAAGATCTTATTAGAATTGCAAAAGATCCAAGATTTCAGGATGCTGTCGTTGAGTTTATGAAAGAGAATAAATAATGTCAGATTTATACATTAATAAAAACAACAGTTTTTTAAAGCGGATTGAGTTTCACTATAGCACAGCGCTTCTTGAAGCTTTAGACTGGGATAACGAGGCCTTTGATGAATTGTTACTATTTGTTAATGAATCAATTAATAAATTAGAATCGAATCAACCTTTACAAAAACTGCTTTCTGAAGTTGAACTTAAGTGGTCATCTGATGTTAAAGAAATATTAGAAAATATGCTTAAAGCAGAAAAAACATATCTAAATATTGATTCAAGCAGGAATAAAGATGTCGAAAATTGATTTAAAATCTTATCTCTTTAGAAAAAGAAAAACACTACAAGACTTTATTACTGATCAAAAAATAGAATCTTACGATCAACTAACTGCTTATTGTAAAAGAAGAGACTGTCTTTCAATCTCTATTGAAGAATTTAAAGATCTTCTTCCTAAGAAAGATTTACAAGCTGAAGATATTAATGTAGAACCTGTGTTGACTCTCATTAAAGAGTCTTCAAGCGCAGAAGCTACAGATGAAAAATCTAAAAACGAAAAAAGACTTCGAAGAACAAAATCAAATTTTCTTAGTAATTCATCAGAAAACAAAGAAAACAGGTCTTCTGATAAAAAAGTCGATTCATAAAGATTTTTTTATAGTTCTGTGCTCTGGATCTTTAGAAGAATGGTACATAGATAATATAGATGAACTATAAAAAAGAAATACCTGACGGAATGATTTTCTTGACTGAAAGCATCGTTTATGATCAAGAAATGAACGAATTCATGATTACAATTGGCAAAGTGTCAATTTCTTTAGATTTCGAAGAATTTTCAGATCTGTCATCTGAAGTTTTTAAAGCTTCTAAAAAAATAAAGAGCATTTTATTACAATCAGTTCGTTCATCTAAAATTGATCAGGAGATAAACTAAATGTCACTTAACTATCCAAAACCCGGGCCTAATTCTGTACCTTCATATCAGATGTCTGGAATTCCTTATGTCACAGGATCTGGCACAGGCACAGAAAGCATAAGTTCCGTCAAACGCTTTGACTTTCCTTATGTGACAAAATTTTTAACATTTTCAAACAATACGTCAGGAGAAGAACTTTTTGTTGCTTTTTCATCTGAAGGTGTTACTGGTATGCCTTCTTCCTTGGGAATTAAGCATATTTTTACTGTTCCAGGTCTAACTATTGCAAACTTGGAAGTAAGATGTAAGTCTATCTTTCTTTCTTCGTCAGCAGCTATTCAGTGGTCGGTTTGCGCAGGTCTTACTAATATTCCTGCCTCAGAGTTTCCTATCTTAACAGGATCCATTGGCGGTACAACAGCTTTTGAAGGTATAGGGTAAACATAAGTAAGCTATATTAACTTTGAAATAAAAAGTTCTACTATTTTGCAAAGAGCAGGAGAACAGATGAAAAAAATTATTATAGTTTCTGGTTATTTTAATCCTGTCCACAAAGGACACATTGAATATTTTAAGAAAGCTGCCTTGCTAGGCCAAGAGCTTTGGGTCATTGTAAATAATGATTATCAACGAGAGCTCAAGGGTTCTAAGTATTTTATGAACGAAGAAGAACGCAAGCTAATTGTTGAAAGTATAAAATACGTTAATAAAGCGTTTGTATCTATCGATTATGATAGAACAGTAAGAATATCACTTCAATCAATTGTGTTAAGTGAATTACAGCAAAATCCGTACACAAATTTTTCTTTTGTTAATGGCGGAGATCAAAATAACCAATCTATTCCAGAAAGAGAAATATGCGAAAATCTTGGAATTAAGCTTATCGATGGACTAGGCGATAAAATACAATCTTCGTCATGGCTTCTCACAGATTATGACTTACGAAAATAAACAATGAAAAAGAAAATAGTTCTTTTTGATATGGACGGAACGCTAACACTACCTAGAGAAAAAATTCAAAAAGACGTAGTTGAATCTTTGAAACGTCTTCAAAAACACTTTGAAATTGGTTTGGTAACTGGATCTGATAAAAACTACATTGATCAGCAACTTGGCTCTATTTACTCTGAAAAAGATTTAGATTTAAATAAGTTTCATCTTTTTCCTTGCAATGGAACTAAGCGTTTTTCTTGGTCAGGTAATAACTATAAAAAAGTATATGAAGTCGATATGATTCAAAAGATCGGCTCTGAAAACTATCGTCATATACTTCAAAATGTGCTTTCATATCAATTATTAATTACAATAAAATATGATCTCCCTTACACAGGTATATTTTTTGACTATAGAGGATCTATGCTTAACTGGTGTCCTGTTGGAAGACTTGCTAACAAAAAGCAAAGAAATGCTTGGGTAGAAGCGGATTTAAAGTTTGAAATAAGAGAAAATTATTTAAAAAATCTTAAACAGGAGTTTAATAAAAAAATGATTAATCTTGATGTCGCTTTAGGTGGATCAACAAGTTTTGATATTTATCCAAGCGGATGGGACAAGACACACGTCGTTAATCACTTGGACGATTACGATCAAATCATATTTGTAGGTGACAAATGCACTTTAGGTGGCAATGACTACACTCTTTATACCCTTCTGAGTAACGGAAATAACTGCCAGAGCTATTCAGTGCATAATCCTGAAGATACTATCAGGGTCATTGATCAAAGCATTCTAAATACAATCGGCTAACCCAGATGAATATTTTTGTTTTATCAGAAGATTCTCAAGAAGCAGCAAGATTTCACTGTAATAAACACGTTGTGAAGATGATTCTTGAAAGTGCACAGATGCTTTGTGCATCGCACTGGATTCATCTTTTGAAGAGCAAAGGCAAAAAGCTTACAGATTTTAAAAGAGTTCGTGATGCTCAGCAATGGCTTTTTGAAAACACTCCAAAAGAAATTCAACCGCCCTGGAAGATGTCACATGTTCGACATCCTTGTACAGTTTGGACAAATGAGAATATTTCAAACTACATGTGGCACCTTACACTTTGTGAAAGATTATTAACAGAATACAGACTTCGCTACAAGAAAAATCATAAGTCTGAAGATGTTGCAAAGTGGCTTAGAAAAAATATTCCTGTTAATATAAAATCTGCAGAACTTACCAATTTTGCTGTTTGTATGAAAGATGAGTATAAAATTTATCAAGAAGAGAGTAGATTAGATCCTGTAGCGTCATACAGAAACTACTACCTAAAAGACAAAGTGAGATTTGCTAAATGGGAGCCTCACGCTAATACGCCAAGCTGGTTTAAGGAAGATTAAAATGAATAAAGAAGATTTGGACAAGATTCTCGCGCTCAGACAAGATCTTATCAATCACTATCGGACCTTAAAAGATTACAAAAATAATAAGAATTCTCTGATGAAAGAGATTGATCACGCGGAACGGATTCATAATGTCATCGTGAAGTTGGATAGTATCTTAAAAGAGCACGTAAAGTTTTCTTAAATCTTGATCAGAGGACGAAGATGCAAAATTTTCAATTCTCCTCAGTTTATCACTTAATCCCTCTCTCATAAAAGAGAGGGATTTTTATTTAAAAGCACGCCTAAGTTATAGATACAACAGATCAATGGAGTTTAAATGAGTGATGTAGATAGTTTTAATGCAAATCAAGCTAAGAGATTTGGCTGGAAACCTGACTGGTTTATACTTGGTCATGGCACATTTGATGCAAAACTTGCTGATGCAATTAAAAAGTTTCAAGCTTTAAAAGGCTTAGAAGCAGACGGCATGTGCGGCGCGGCAACGTTTAGAGTCATAAAGACAGAGCGAGATTCTGCGTTATCAGCACAATCGCTCGGATGGGTAACAAACGAGTCTGATGTAATTTGGTGGGGAAATCAAGCAATTAAAGTAAAGTGGCCTTCAAGCAAAGTTCACACATTTAAAGATGCAGGATTTCCTTATCCTATTAGCAAGGGCTTGACAAGAAACTCTGCAAAAAGAGATATTAGATCTTTCGTTACGCACTGGGATGTCTGCTTAAATAGCATGTCTTGCGCAAAAGTTCTTGCAGACAGGAATATCTCAGTTCATTTTTGCATTGATAATGACGGTACAATTATTCAGTTGCATGATCTTAATGACACCTGTTGGCACGCTGGAAACTCTGTTGTAAATAAGCACAGTGTAGGCGTTGAGATTGCAAATGGATTTTATCTTAAATATCAGAGTTGGTATACAAAAAACGGTTTTGGTGAGCGCCCGATTATGAGTGGAGCACTGGCACAAAATAGAAAGATGGAAGATTTCACTTGGTTTTATCCAGCGCAGCTAGATGCACTTAAGGCACTGTACAGAGCTATTCATGAAGGTTGTGAAGTTCCTCTTGTATCGCCTAAGACAAAATGGGCTTATGATGCTTCGGCAGCGTCAGGAAACTTTAAAGGATTTATGAATCATTTTCACTGCAGCAATAAAAAAACTGATTGTGCAGGCCTAGATATTGAAGAGATTTTAAAGAGGATCATATGAAAGTCACAAGAAGACAGCTTAAAAACATTATCAAAGAGTTTCTTGATACAAGTCTTAAACCTGTAACACAAACAACTTCAGTTTATGATCAAGCAACTAATTCTGAACGCGCGGCATTTATTTCTGCTATGGGAATTGCTGAAAAGGCTTCAAAGAAAGGTAAAATAGACAACACCTTAAGCGAAGGCCCAATGATTCCATTTAGACCTAGAGCTACCAATGCTATGACAATGAACCCTGAAGAAGAGGCTGAAATTTTTGATTTTCCTGTTGAAGACATGGATGGAGATATTACACCTGAAGAAATGGATACTTACGACTTAGATGAAGATCCTTTAGAAACTTTTAAGTCACAAGTTGCAAATGCAAAAAATAAATCTTTAGTTCCTCCCATGTCACCAGAAGAAGAAGATTTGGATGATGAATTTGAATCTTATTTGCAAGATTTAGAAAGTGGAGCAGTTGTAGAATTTCCAAATGAATACGATGATCTTCCTTAAACGTTAGTAGAACAACTAAACTAACTTAGAAAATGATCCCCTCGCAGTATATTTATTGCGAGGGGATTTTGTATGAAAATATCGAGGCAAGAACTTAGAAAATTAATTAAAGAAGAAGTTCTATTATCAGAAGGTTTAAAGTATCACATCAGAGAAGGAATCTCACTATCTAATTCTATCTATCGTCCTGGATCAAAAGCATTTTTTGATCTAATCAACGAGACGCGCGCAAGATATCACGCACAAGACATCGCACTTGACGAGAGTGATCGTGAACTTGTTGAAAGTGATCTCGGACAATGGGGGATTTTTGAAGGCCGCGAAGTTGCGCTTGACTTTCCAATAGAGGAAACAGCTGATGAGTTGTTGGAAGCTGAGTATCAAGGCCGTGATGTTGATCTTAATAAACCTAAACGTGGCGGCTCAAAGAAGTTTTTTGTATATGTTAAAAATCCAAAAACCGGAAAAGTTAAAAAAATTGAATTTGGCGCAAAAGGTATGACGACAGGATTAAGAAATCCTGATCGGAGAAGATCATTTAAAAATCGACATAACTGCGAGGATAAGAACGACAAGACAAAGCCGGGCTACTGGGCCTGCAGAATTGGAAGATATCCTAATGTTTCAGGTGCACCTTATGTCACATGGTGGTAATCGTCCTTACGAAGACCTAACAATAGATGACTTTGTTTATGAACGAACATTTAGCGTTGATCTTGAATCTGAAGAACTTGTGTGGCACAGAGATAAAGAAGATCGATTGGTCGAAGTATTGGCAGGTGAAGGGTGGAAGTTTCAACGCGATAATCATCTTCCGCAAAAGATTTCTCCAGGTGATAAAGTTAAAATCAAGAAAGAAGAGTGGCACAGAATAATTAAAGGAAAAACAACGCTTAAGCTATTAATAAGAACTTTCCTGTGACTTACACAGAAAAAGTTAGGTAGTGCATTTGCTTTAAGGGTTGCAACTTTAATCACTCACATTTTCTTTTTATTTTAAAGACTGCTTCGATAAAAAATTACATGATTAAATAAATCTGAGATGTAAAGTACAGAAATATTTTGTAAAATTCTAAAATAGGAGAAGTCATGAAAAGATTAATTGCTGAACGGCTTAAAAAAGCACAGCTATTCTTAGAAGGAAAAGAAGTTATGCAACTTGAAATAGGCACAGACGAATATTCAAAAGTTATTGAAAGAATAGTTGCAGAACTTCAGCAAGTTAAATCTTCACTCAAGACAAGATCCCGTGAAGGATTAGCACATAGAAAGGAAGCAGATCGAATACAATCTGCAATTAATGCTATGAAATATTTAAACAATAAAAGTCGACGAATGATTAATAGCTCTGTAATAAAAGAAGAAGTAGAATTTGAAGAAGTTTTTGACAGAGAAGCTATTAAAAACTTTATAAAAAACTTCAAATAGGATTTGACATGCTTTCGCTAGACAAAAAAGATTTTTGGACATGTCCTGGTGGAAATCAAATAACTGATGAAAAGTATATTGAAGAAGTTAAAGAACTTATCAAAAAAGGATCAAAGGTTTATGTAGGAACTGATTCTATGATACACGGTCATAATTGTATTTTTGTGACTGTAACAGCTTTTCACAACAATGAAAAGAAGATTGCTAGATATTTCTACAAAAAACTTAAAATAGAAAATTTAGAATACAGAAATTTAAAAAATAAAATTACCGAAGAAGTAAACCTCTCAGTTCAAGCGGCACAAAAGATACATGAGTTTTATCCTGGTATACCAATTGAACTTCATGTTGATATAGGCAAGAATAAAGAAAATAAATCCAGAACAATGATTTCTACTGTCGCCGGCTGGATAGGTGGTATGGGTTATGATTTAAAAACTAAACCTGACTCCTGGGCATCTTCGTCTATCGCTGATAATCACACTAGATAAGGAGATTAAAATGATTTCTAAATCAACTATAGAATCTCTTGTTCAAGACGCACTGTTTTGCTTAGTTAAGATGAAAACTGGCATAATGAGTCATGACCAGATTAAAGGTTTAGAGTTTTTTACGACTTACAAAAAAACAGATGGCATTATTAAAATATCATCTATTTTTATTAAAAAAAGATTGTTTACTGATATATCAAGAATTTCTGATATTGAAGTTAAACTTTGCGGCTCTACAAATAATGAATTTATTGAGTTTCTAAGACATAAAGGCGCTCACCAAATTATTGATAAAAAATCTTTATTAGAAAAAATTTAGTGTGTAAATCTTCCTAAGTGAGTTTAAAATAAATAAACTTAGGAGTTTACTATGGATATTAGCAGACACTTTCCATACCCTGTCGCTCGTCAAGAGCAGATTCAAGCAATCGAGTCTGCTCTTGACTCGTTTCTAAAAAATGATAAAAAGTTCTTTATTTTAGAAGCGGGAACTGGTGTCGGCAAATCGGCGATTGGTTTAACAATTGGTCGAATGTTAAATGAAAAGCTTTCTCATCAAGAAGGATTTGCTAAGGGAACTTACTTTCTCACAACACAGCGAGTGCTTCAAGAACAATATCAAAATGACTTTGGCTCTACACACGGAAAGATGGTCTCTGTCTATTCTGCCAAGAACTATCAATGTGAGTATCATAAGAAAAATGACTGTGCAACAAGTCAACAGTTACTGCGCACAGAAGATAAGTCATCTCGATTCTTTAAAAAGTGCGCAGGTGACTGTCTCTACAAGAGAGAGAAAAAGCTCTTTTTAGAATCACCAGAATCAGTAACAAACTTTCCTTATTTTATTATGGAATCAACTTATTCTGGAAAGATCACACCTAGAAATGTGCTTGTAATCGATGAGGCACATAATGCTGAGTCTGTTTTAACAAGCTTTGTTGAGATGTCAGTTACACAATATTTTGCAGAGAAAGTTGTTAAGTGTCAATGGCCTGAAAAGATTACCCCGGTTGCTTTCTTTAAGTGGCTTCGTGACGTGTATAATCCAAAGATTCAGTCTCAGATTTTGCACTTTGAGCAGCAGCTTGAAAGCATGGGCCTAAAAGCTAAGGTGACTGAGCTTGCTTCAGTTGCGATGAAGTACGATATGCTTAAGTCACATGCCAACAAGCTTACACTTTTTTTGGAAGATTACTCTTCAGACAACTGGGTAATGGAAGAAACCGAGACGGAGAAAAAAGGCTTTGTTCGTGTAACTTACCGTGCAATTGATGTCTCAAAATACGCTGAGTCATATCTCTTTAGAATGGGTCGCAAGGTATTGCTTATGTCAGCAACCATTATGAATGCTGATGGTTTTGCTGCCACTTTAGGTATCTCAAAAGATGATTTTGACGCTATTAGCATTCCTTCACCTTTTCCTATCAAGAATCGTCCTATCATTCATGCTGATATCGGTAGTCTGAGCATGAGCGCTATTGATTATACTCTTCCTAAAGTAAAAGACGCATTAAAGGCAATCTTGGAAGAGCACAAAAAAGAAAAAGGCATCGTTCATTGCAACTCTTATAAAATTGCAAACTATCTTAAGAAAGAGCTTAAATCAAAGAGAATCTTAACACATGACAGCACAAATAGAGATGAGGTTCTAAATAAGCATCTCACATCTACAGAGCCTACCGTCTTGTTATCTCCCTCGATGACTGAGGGTGTTGACCTTAAGGGTGATGCATCTCGTTTTCAAGTCATTGTTAAGGTTCCCTATCCCTATTTAGGAGATCCTATTGTTAGAAAGCGGATGAACAAGAACGAGAAATGGTATCCTATGCAGACAGCGATGACAATCGTCCAAGCGTATGGTAGAAGTATTAGATCAGCAGAAGATCATGCCGTGACATATATCTTAGATTCTGACTGGAAGCGCTTCTATGGACAGAATAAAGATGTTTTTCCAGTGGGTTTTGATCAGTGTCTAATTAAGTAATCCTGTTAATCTTCATACGTTATTTTAAGATCTATATCTTTGATCTGTAGAAGACCCTATTACAATTTCTCCTGATAAGCTGTCGAATGCATCGATTGCTGCTCTGATATATTTCTTGCAGCCCGGAATAAGTGAAAGAAGCTCTTCTCTGTCTTTTTCTTCGATATCAAGGTTTTTGATTTTTTCTACATCGATAGGAAAAAATCTATTAAGACATGCAACTGTGCAAAGCTCAGAAAGAAAATCAAATATAGTGTTGATTTTTCCTGTTCTTATTGTTTTTACTTTGAAAACATTAAGTATGTCGGCGTTATCTGTGTATCTAACTATTCCAGAAGTGTCCGGCTTGTAATTATTCAAATCTTCAGGGCTGCTTCCGGCATAAGTCTTTATGCTACTTTTAAAATCTTGACTAAGATGTTTATCGTAAAAATCAAATTCACTTTGCGAAATTCCAAGATTTTTTTCAACGCTATCTGCGTCTCGCTTCTTCAATTCATGATCACCAAAAGTAATTAAAGTTAAGTCATTGCTTAAAAGCTCAAGAATAGTCTTGTTGTATTTTGATAAAATAAAAATAAGCTTCATTACGTCTCTTCTTGAATTATCAGGTGGGCTGTGTCTAAAGCCTGGGTTGTAGTTATCGTACTCGCCCTTTCGGTTCATGGAAGTAAACTTCTGAAAAAGCCCGGCGTCAAAAAATGTATGTATTATCATGTACAAAGAATCTAAAAAATAGAATTTTTTCTGAATTAGATTTTTTATTTCTTCTATTTCTTGATATCTTATCATTGCGTCATCAGAGCTAGGAGCCCAACGATAATTAAGGAAATTAACGATTATTAAATCATTATTTCCTGGAAAATTTCCATTTTTTTCTTTAAATATATCATTGATTAATTTTTTCATCTTAGGCGCATCTTTTAGAATAGCAAATCTAGCGCCTTTCTGCTCAACATATTTTCTTGTTGCATCAACTGCTGATCCATCAGACATAAAAAAAGGTGTGCCTTCCTCAGCATCCACATTTCCAAAACCTCTCTCAGAAACAATCTGTGGAATTATCATAAAATGAATATTAAACGGAACTTTTGAAAATTGCTTGGCACCGCGCGCAACGTTTGATGTTTTAAGAATAATTTCTCTGTATGTATCTGATATCGACTCGTCTTTGCCTTTTAGGTTTTTGTACTCTTCACGGCTAAGCGGATCATCATAATATTCTTTGGAAGATCTTTTTAGATCATTAGCTATTCTGTAGCCAGAATATGATCCCGAATCTACGTCTGGTCCTAGCTCTGTAGACTTAAGCTTTTTAACAAATTTTTGTCTATCTTTTTCAGAAGGCACATAAATGTCTCCAAGTGGTGCCTCATTAAGGATAAGTGATTTAATTATCATTTTTAGTTGCTGTCTTGATATCTTCATGTTAGTTTCCTTTTTTTAAGTCCAGCTAATCTTATCCGGCGTTCAGATAGTTGTGCTTGTGATTCTAAGTATTTTTGATATGTAGGGTTATGGACAGCATTTGCTCTTACTTCTTCATCTTCGTCTTCTGAAAGGAAAGTCAATATTGCATGATCTGTGTTAAGATTTTGAGCGACGCCTTTTTTTACCCATACATGATTATCACTTGCGAGAAGTGATAATGTCTTAGCAGTTGTGTTGAGATTGAAGGCAACACTTGCTCTTACTTGTTCATCTTCGTCTTCTGAAAGGAAAGTCAATATTTCAGGAGCTGTGTTTTGATTTGACGCAACTTCTCTTCTTACATCCATATTTACATCTCTTGCGAGAAGTGCTAATGTTTTTGAAGGTGTATTAAAATTATAGGCAACACCTAGTCTTACATCACTGTCTGGATCACTTGCATAAAGAGTCAACATTTCTAGCGGTGTATTAGGATGTGCTGCGACATTTACTCTTGCATTGCTTGATAATATTGTCAATAGCTCAACGCTTAGGTTATCGTATTCAAATAACATGTTTATAAAATCAGATCTCTCGTCAGGCTTCATTCCCGCTGTATATTTTTCTAACACACTTGGATTTTTAGATTGAGCTATTTTTTGCATAGCTCTTTTTGCTGGGTGCTGCCCGCTGATCTTTTTTGAATGCAATTTCATTGCGCTCATAACAGTCTCAAACTTTGAGTCTAAGGCTGTTCTAAAAGATGCTTGTGTCAGGCCATCGTTTGAAGCATTGACAGTAAGCCCGCCTGATTTTCCATCTAGAACAGGCTCACCCCCTACAAATCCTACAGACAACTTTGAATCTGGATCTACTTTAGAGTCTGAGCCCTTCTTTATGATGTAGTACAAGACGATGTCTTGATCTTTTCTGGCAACGTAGTTGTAAAACAAGTTTCCACTTTGAGTTGCAGCTGTGCACCACTTTGTACCCTTGCCCCACTGAATCGAGCTTTCCATTGTGTGAGGCATGACGACAATCCATTGCTCGTCTTCGTAAACAATGTCTGTTTCACCCTCTTTGAGTTGACGTCTTTGGTCTCCTTTAGACTCACCTACTGCTTCGATTGCTGCACGCAGATCGTTTGGATTTCTATAAGCATCAAGATCTTTGACTGCTAACCGCTGCTTGTTCTGTTCGAATGCAGGTATCAACCCCACCATGTCAGCAACAGGCTCAAACTTCTCCATTTTGAGCAGCCACAAGAGTTGATTTGGGTTTTTGATCCCTGCATCAATTGCAGGTTGAAGTTGCGGATTAGCTGCTAAAAGATCTTCAACCCGTCCTTCGTTGAGGATCAGAGACTCAACGAGTACTTTTAGTTGTTGTCTTGATATCTTCATGTTAATTCCTTTTAAGTCCAGCTAATCTTATCCAGCGTTCAGATAGTTGTGCTTGTGATTCTAAGTATTTTTGATATGTTGGATTTTGTTCAACAGCTAAAAACAAAAATTCATCTCTTTCAAGATTAATCAAGACATCTAAGGGTGTGTTAGGATTCTTAGCAATGAAAGCTCTTACGTCTTGATCTTTGTCGTCTGCAAGCATGCTTAAGCTTTCTGGTGGCGTGCTAGGATTTTGAGCAATAATGCTTCTCACCTCCCAGCTTTTATCACTTGCAAGATGAGACAATGCTTCTGGTGGTGTGTTAGGATTTTTGGCAATATTTGTTTTTACCCAATCATCGTTGTCATGTGCAAGCTGTGCCAAGACTTCTGGTGTTGTTTTAGAATTTTGAGCAAGGCTTGCTCTTATATTATTATTTTTATCACTTGCAAGTTGTGCTAAGACTGCTGGCGGTGTATTAGGATTTTTAGCAACAGAATTTCTTACGTGTTCGCTTTTATCACTTACAAGCTGTGCCAAAAGCTCTGGGCTTGCGCGTAGGCTGGCGGCGACGCCTAGTCTTACAAGGGCATTACTATCATTTGCAAGCTGTGTTAAAACTTCTAGACTCACCTCATCATTGTATGTGACTGCAACTCTTACATTGGATGATTCATCACTTGCAAGACGAGCCACGACATTTGGAGGTGTATTAGATTTTTCGGCAATTCTTTGTCTTACACCGACTAGTTTATCACTTGCAAGATAAGACACGACTTCTGCACTTAGATCGTATTCTAATAAAACTTTTATAAAATCAGTTCGCTCTTTGTCGTTCATTGCAGTTGTATATTTATCAATTATACTTAAATCTTTAGTGTTAGCAATTTCTTGCATTTGTTTTTTAGCAGGATGTTTACTTCCTATAACTGTAGAATGTTTTTTCATTGCAGACATAAAAGTGCTATATCTATCAGCCAAAACTGTGCTTAGTGTCTGTTCATCAAGCCCTATATTTGCAGCGTTAACTGATACACCACCTGGCTGCCCATCAAGCACAGGTTTACCATTTACAAATCCAACAGAAAGTTTTGCATTAGGGTCAGCGCGAGAATCGCTTTTTTTGTTTATAATGTAGTACAAGACGATGTCTTTGTCTTTTCTGGCAACGTAGGTGTAAAACAAGTTTGCACTTTGAGTTGCAGCTGTGCACCACTTTGTACCCTTACCCCACTGAATCGAGCTTTCCATTGTGTGAGGCATGACGACAATCCATTGCTCGTCTTCGTAGACAATGTCTGTTTCACCTTCTTTAAGTTGACGTCTTTGGTCTCCTTTAGATTCACCTGCTGCTTCAAGTGCTGCACGCAGATCGTTTGGATTTCTATAAGCGTCAAGGTCTTTGACTGCTAACCGCTGCTTGTTCTGTTCGAATGCAGGTATTAATCCTACCATGTCAGCAATAGGCTCAAACTTCTCCATTCTGAGCAACCATAAAAGTTGATTTGGGTTTTTGATACCTGCATCAATTGCAGGTTGAAGTTGCGGATTAGCTGCTAAAAGATCTTCAACCCGCCCTTCGTTGAGGATCAGAGACTCAACGAGTACTTTTAGTTGCTGTCTTGATATCTTCATATCAGTTTCCTGTTAGTTAAGCCTGCTAATTTTATCCATCGCTCACTAAGTTGATTCTGTGACTCTAGATATTTTTGATATGTTGGATTTCTACCCACATTCTCCTTCACCATTACATCTTCATCTCTTGCAAGAAGAATTAGGTCTTCAATAGACACTTTAGGGTTTTTAGCAACATAAATTCTTACCGTTTTGTGTTTATCTCTTGCAAGACGAGACAAGACATCGATAGGTGTACTAGGATTTTGAGCGACAATAGCTCTTGTCCAATGTTCTTCATCACTTGCAATACTAATCAAAATCTCAACAGGCGTATTAGGGTTTTGAGCAAGAGATGATCGCATGTATTTATTATTTGAAAGAAGATCTAAAATCTCAACAGGTGTATTTGGATTTTTAGCTACACAAGACTTTACTGAATTAGATTCATCACTTGCAAGACGAATTAAGTCATCAACGGGTGTATCAGGATCTTCGGCTTTTGATTTTCTTATCCATTCTTCTTGATTTCTTTCAAAAATATCCAAAATCATAGCAGGTGTATTTGGATTTTCAGCTACACCCTGTCTTACACGGTCTTCTTTATCTCTTGCTAGAATCACCAGTGTTTCAATAGGCGTACTAGGATTTTCAGCGACAATACTTCTTAAAATACGTTCTTTGCTTCTTGCAAGAAGATTTAAAATTTCTATTGGAGTACTAGGATTTTCAGCAGCAGAACCTCTTACACGGATGCTAGATTCATCACTTGAAAGAAGAGACAAGACTTTTGCAGGTGTGTTAGGATTTGAAGCTACACACTGTCTTACCAATTCTTCTTCGTCTCTTGAAAGAAAAGTCAACAATTCAGTAGTCGTGCCATTATTTTGAGCTACACCTGATCTTACACTCTTATCTTCATTATTTGCAAAAAAAGTCAACATTTCAGTGCTTAAATCATACTCCAGCAAAACTTTTATAAAATCAGATCTCTCGTCAGGTTTCATTCCCAGTGTGTATCTATCTAATACACTTGGGTCTTTAGACTGTGCTATCTTTTGCATCGCCTTCTTTGCAGGATGCTTGCCTTCAATTTTCTTTGAGTGAGATTTCATCGCGCTCATGACGAGATCAAACTTTGATCCTAATATTTTTTTAAGAGAAGATTCTGACAAGCCAGCGTTCAAAGAATTAACAGTAAGCCCACCACTTTCACCACTAAAAACAGGTTCACCCCCTACAAATCCTACGGACAGCTTTGCATCCGGATCTACTTTAGAGTCTGATCCCTTCTTTATGATGTAGTACAAGACGATGTCTTGATCTTTTCTACCTACGTAGCTATAGAACAAGTTTGCACTTTGAGTTGCAGCTGTGCACCACTTTGTACCCTTACCCCACTGAATTGAACTTTCCATCGTGTGAGGCATGACGACAATCCATTGCTCGTCTTCGTAAACAATGTCTGTTTCACCCTCTTTGAGTTGACGTCTTTGGTCTCCTTTAGACTCACCTACTGCTT